>Ga0209279_10000135_pt1 | contig 52087 bp, 70 predicted proteins | sample CoawatmetaG00DNA_3_FD_187508 | JGI IMG/M metagenome (GOLD analysis project Ga0209279, IMG submission 187508) | Marine microbial communities from the West Antarctic Peninsula - Coastal water metaG006-DNA (SPAdes) (version 2) | ecosystem: Environmental > Aquatic > Marine > Coastal ...
TGCTTGCAATAGAAAATCTTCTTGGAAGAAAAGTTGCTCTTGATGGTAATAATAATGCTGTATTATCAAAAAATGAATCAGAGATTTTAAATGCACAAGGCTTCCTGATTCCTAAACAATCAGCAGATTCAAAAGTAACAACTAAATCTCTTGGTCAGGGATCATTAGCTGAATATATGTCTGCGGAAGATGCAAAGGCGTTTGTTATAGCTCAAGGTCTTTCTGAAGACAGTCCTAATTTTAACAGGACTGTTGAAAATTTAACGGCAGTAAATGATGATCAGATTGGAAAATCAATTATTCAAAATGGTGTTTTCTTAGAGTTGTTCCCAATTTATCAAAATGAAAATTTAGTAAATTTCCAACTGTCTCCAACTAAGTCGCCAGTTATACCGTATTTCACAACGTATACTCAAAAACGCCTGCCCCTGCTTGCTAAGTCAGCCGATACATACAACAGCCAAGCAGTAGAAGTTTTGCCAAGGGTTGATGAGGCTCTAGCTTTATTAAAATCTGGAGAGGTAACTACGGGGTTGCTTGATGAAAAAATGTTACCTTACAAACAAGTTTTTAATCAAATGTTTGGAATAAACGACCCACAGATAACAAACCTTTTGACGCTCCAAGCTACATCAAACTTTATGGCTCCAAAAATGCGCCCTGTTGGCTCTGGATCAACGTCAGACATGGAATTTAAAGCCTACCAAAAGGCGGCTCTTTTTATCGGCAATACTCCAGAAGCAAACTACATATCTTTGTATGCGTTTAAAAAGATGGCTGAAAACGCGATTGAACTAAATATAAAAGAAAGAGAACTTTTAACCTCTAATGACTATTCAGATTTGACTGCCGTAAACAACGAATTAAAACGTGGAGACTCAGGCATATTTGAAAAATATACTGGTTCTACGGAGGGGCCAGACGCGGAAGTAGACTTTCAAAGATGGTATAACAGCTTAGAAGATGGGGCAGTAATTATAAACAATGGTTTATTTAATGTTAATGACTCATATGTAATTAAAGGATGGGGTTCATAATGGCTGGCTTTGCATTACCAGATGGCGCTGGGACAGTAACTACATCGACAACAAAAACAGAATCTGGTTTAGAGCTAGAAGAAGCAGAACGCTCAATTCTTGAAAGAATTATCGCTGCCCCTAAAGCAATTAGTGACGCCATAACTGGTGAGGGCCAAGACATTGAATTTCCAGATGTCCCAGAGGCTGCTAGTGGGATGCCTGCTGGTGAAGGACCGGGGTTCTGGGAAGGTCTTCTTCCAAATTTAAAAGTTATGGCTGCAAGAGATGATTTTGGTAAAACTGAAATTATGGAAAATGCCTTTAAGGACGACCCTCGTTGGGGTGGAGCTTTTGTGGATAAATTTGGACTTCCCATGATTATGTGGAGCGACAAGCCATATTATGTAAATAAACCGGGAGCCAGCAGTCAAGATTTAGGCACTGCTATTGGCGAAGTCACAAAATTCTTCCCTGCAACTAAACTTGCTAATGCTGGTAAAACTGTGTGGTCAGTTCTAAGAAGGGGCGCTCTTGGGTATTCCGCAACAGAAGCTGGGAGCCAAGCTCTGGAAACTCAATTGGCTCCAGAAGTTGCTTCTGCAAAAAAGAAATCTGGGGAAGTCACTTCAGAAACCCTTAGAGATGACATCGCGCTATCGACAGCAATTGGAGTTGGTGCTGACGTTGTTCTTCCTCCAGCAGCAAAATTGGCAAAAAGAGCTGTTGTAGGAACAGCAAAAGCAATAACTCCAGCAGCCGTTAAGAACCTTTTCCCTAGAATTACTCCTGAGATAATGAACACGTCTAAGTTCCCACTGACCCAAGGACAGCGCACATCTTCGCCGTATGATCCTACAGCCAGTGCTACAAAACAATCCCAAGCGTCTGATCAAATAACTCAAGAAGATATTTTGAGAAACTCTAAACTTGAGGGTGGCGGTGGGCCAACAGTTCGTGAGTTTGATGCTGACCAACTTGAACAAATACGAAACGAAGCAAAAATACTTCAAGATCAACTTGGGTCTGGATCTGCTGGCAATGTAGACGCGGATCTTGTTCCATATGAATCAGCTACAGGTGTGCAAAACATCGTTACTTCTGAAGCTGACAGATTAAAAGGAGTAGCTTCTTCTGGATACAAGACTGTCAGGGAATCTGTTGACCAACCTGTTGTAACTCCCAAGGGTATGAACGAGACAACAACCAGAGCTTTGCAGACAATTGCTGATCTACAGTTGTCAGCAAGAGAACTCGCAGATTTTCCACAATTAGCGCGGGAAATGAAATATCTTCAAAAACTTCAAAAAATGAGTGCTAACCCTAGATTTAAAGGTTCACCGTTTAAACTTATTGCTGGCTACCAAAAGACCATAAACAGGTTAATGCGAGATGCTGCCACAGACACTGAAAAAATGGCATTTGGTAAAATAAAATCAGTTATTGATGATTCAGTGTTCAATGGCATTGAGCAAGGCTTTATAACTGGAAACAAAGATCTCATTGATACTCTGTTTTCGTCTAAAGAGGCTTACAGAAAATATATTGGGTTGACTGGCAAAGCTGCAAAAAAAGATGACAACGCAGCAAATAACATTCTCAAATTAATAACAAACCCAGATTACGATCCCAAGTCTTTTGTTAATGCTTTATTTGGACATAATAAGTTTAATCCATCTAAAGAAATGACAAAAGTTCTAAAGAACTACAAAGCCAATCTATCCCCAGAACAATATGATGAAGTGCTTGGCCTTATAAAAGATGGCGTAATTGAAAAAGCGTTCTCTGGGGCTGGCAGAACTGGCGTTACCAGAGCTAATATTGTCAATAACTATAAAGATGTATTCCTAAAAAACAAAAACTTAATAGATGAATTATTCACGCCAGAAGAAGTTGCGAGAATAGCAGACTTCCGTAAAAATGTTATTCCAACAATGTGGTCTGATCCAAGTTTAATCTTAAATGCATCTGGAACCAGCTATGGTCTTTTAAGTGCTGGGAGAATGGCAGGTATTTTAAGCAGTGTCGCTAAAGTTCCTGTTGTTGCAGCAGTTACTGGCGCTGAAGGTGTTGCATCTCAAATGAGCAGAAGTTCCAGTATGAATAATGCTTTAAATGCAATCAGCCAATATACAATAAGATCCAACAAGCCTCTATTGAGTATTGGCACTAGAGTTCCATTCACAGGCAAGAGAGTTGACGTTGACCTTCTTGTCCCTGATGACGCATCTAGGGCTGGCCAAACATTGGCAAGGGAGCCAGTGGTGGAGCAAGACGATATTGAAACGTCAGCCGCTGTTTCCAACCTGATTCAAACCTTAGACCCAGAAGCAAGGCAAAAAATATTGCAGTCAATCGGTCCTCAATAACCAGAATTTGCGTTGAGGATCATGTTCTCAACGTGCTTCCAGTCTTCTTTGGATAGGTTGCCGTTTTTGCTCCAAGTGGCCATTTCCACAAACCTCTTGGGGTTGGGTCGATCTAATAGGCTTTCAGCGCAGTCACCCCAGAACAGGCATGTGACAAGCCCAACGCGGACCACCGCCCATGCGCTACCGCCATTGTTGATGTAGTCACGCATCCAGTTGGCTTGCTCTAGGCGCAGGCCCGTAGAGACGCGCTTGCCCCATTCATCCAAGTGGATGATCTCCATCCAGCCTGTGGGCCAGTCGCCCTTGCCAATGTAGTGGAGGTTGGGCGTACCGCCCTTCCCATCCACCTTGTAGAAATTCATGTTGAGATTATCGCGCAGCGCAATGCGAAGGTTCTCCTGACCTTTATTCATATTCGTCGTCCAGTTCTACTGCTCCGCTGCCATTGCACATGTCACACTCTTCAATTCGCGTGTCTATGAATCCAACATCACGACCAAAACCATGCGGCATGTCATAATCAACCTCACACTCGCCTGCGCCGTTGCATTGGGGGCATTCTCGCGTAGAGACCATCTCCTGCAGTTCCATCGCCCAGCTTTTTACTTTTGACATTTTACGATACCTCCCGATCTAAGAGGCCAACGCTGGCCAGCTCATCCATCCGCGCCTTGGTGGCTTGGATTATGATCTCATCCAGAAAGAAACCTTTCTGGAGCGCCTTCACAGCAGACGCCATTGCGATCAGGCCCATTGGGCGCTTGGGAAACGTGGCAATCGTGGTGTCGCAGTTGGATCTTTCAACGCGAGCGTCAGATACGCGGATGATGACTTTCCAGCCCTTGGGCGTGGATTTGCAAATCAGTTGCTTGTTCATGGTGTAGTCCTTTCTAAGAGGTGGTGGCGGGGCCGTAGCCCCCGTTTGATTATTTGGCTAAGTCTTTTCCAAATGCCAAGTTGATGCCATAAGTGGCGATGTTGGATGCGCGGTCGGCTCGGATGCCAGCAACAGTATCTGGGTATTTGCGAGCCATAATGCGTGCCTTAGACGCGGCAGATGTAAATAATTCTATTACTTTCATCGCGTCGTTATTATTATCTTTAAGCGCTTTGTTCCAATTCTTACGAGCGCGGGTCCATTTGGTGTGATAGATGTGAGCCATTTTATCGTCCTTTCTAAATCTCTCTATACAACTAATATAAGACCCCCTGCGCAAAACACAAGGGGTCAGAGAAAAGTTTTTTATTATCGTTAGTTTTCGGTAGCTTAGATATTCTTACCAGCGCATCTTAGGTTTTTTGTGAACTCTTTTAGTTCTTCACGCGCATAGAATAGCTTGTTTTCTGCGTTGGGTTGGGGGTCAGATCGGAGGCTGTCATCCTGCGCCCGATCCACCTCTGTCCGCAGGTACTGCAACTGTGACGATTGGAATGGCGTTAGCTCGTTCTCGCCCATCAGATCAATCTTTCTAACAGTATGGCAACGCAAAGGGCCGTTGTAAGCGCCGACCAAACTAGTGCTAACACCACATGGCGCTTGGAGATTACAAACTCTTTTGGCGTCCCTTTATTTGGAACAAGATCAATTTTCTTTTTAGGTGGTTTCTTGGTCGGTACAATAAGAGATCGAAGTTTATAAATCTTTACCTGCACGGCTTTCTCAGAGCGCCCAAGGTGATCTGCGATTTCTTTATGTGTGAAGCCTTCACTGGTCAATTCTAGAAGAAGCTTTACCTCCCTCATTGACCAGTGTTTTTTCGTCTGCGGCTCTGTTCCTTTATTACGTTTCATTTTAGTTCTTTCCTTTGTATTTTCATTCCATAATTATTGACACCAACAGGCATTTCAAAAACAGAAACATATTTTAATTTGTTCCGTTTGAACGTCCTGTAATTTACATCATGATGCCAACGGTTAAATTTCCAAACAACTTTTGCTACGTCTGGATGTAAATCCTCAATCATCTGACTTTTGGGTTTTGTACCTTCATGCGCGTAAAACTCTTCAGTGTTACCCCCAGAAAGTGTTTGTGTTGTCGCCTTCTCTTGCTGGAACGCATTGTACTGTATCGTGCAGTGGCCATCTTTAAGCACTCGCAGAGATAGGTCTGTGTCTTCATTGTATCGACCCCTCCAGCGGTACGGCGCATCGTTTTGAACTAGCAAGCAGGAATATATCCGTGTATTTCTGACAAACGCTGGGACAGGATCTTTTGCCTTTACGAAAAAATCATAGCATGGGCCAGATAAATACACGTTCTCATATCTGTCAGCAAAATCTTCCATCGCCCGAAATATTGTTCCTGATGTGACCTTGATCAAAAGGTTTTGGTTTAACCTGTGAAAATACGCTATGTTGTCATCCATGACCCAGTGCCTTTTAGCACCTAATCCAGTCGAGTGATCCCAAGCAAAGTTTCTAGCGGCCCCCGGTCCTTTTGATCTACTGTCTCCAAGATCATCACAAGTATTATAATCTCTTAGATATTCTGTCGGCAGTACAAGACATTTATCTACACCAACTTCAGCAGCGTACATTTCAAGCTGGCTGGCTTCGACAACGATCTTGTATGGAACATTCATCCAATCAAGCGCCTTGCTGGTTAGGCGGCTCTCCCATCGACCTTTAGACACAATATATATCGGGTACTTAGGGTTCATCGACGTATCTCTTATCAGACGTTACTCTGTGATCCATTTTAGGAAACCAGAACGCTTTCTGCTTTGGGCTAATATACTGATCGATAAGCTTCTTAAATTGGTCAAAATCCTCTTGATTTCTAAACCTGACATTTACAGCATGATACGGGCGCAAGTCTTCCTGCACATATTCTGGCATCCCGTGCCACTCTGACTCCCAATCTTTTTCCAAATCTTCAAACAAATTATCTTGCATCACAAAACTCCAGTATCTTTATTAGGTTTTAGTGCTTTGAGTAGTGCGCCTTGTGAGGCGTTCTTATCGCCCAAGACTGACAAGACGCGCTGGTCTATGGTGTCACTTCCAGTCAGGTGTATGATTCGGACGGGACGCCTCTGGCCCTGTCGGTGCAGCCGCGCATTGAATTGCAGGTAGTATTCCAAGTTCCAAGTCAGGCCAAACCAAACGCACAGAGCGCCGCCGCCCTGCAAGTTCAGGCCGTGACCCGCGCTGGCAGGGTGCGCCAGTAGCATTGGTATTTCGCCACGGTTCCAGCGATCAATCGTGGACTGCTTCTTGTCGAGCGCCACTGCCTGCGGGAACCGCTTACGCAGCCGCTCAAGGTCGGACTTGAAGTTATAGGCCACCAGCATAGTCTCGCCCGCATTGTCATCCACGATGTCCGACAGGGCGTCTAGCTTGGCCGTGTGTGTCTCAGACCAAGATCCGTTGTCGTCGGTGTACATCGCGCCGTTTGAATACTGCATTAGCTTGCCCGCCAACACCGCCGCGCTGACTGCCTCAACCTCCTGCCCGCCATCCAGTTCAGCCAGTGACGTCCTCTCAAAATCTTTGTAGCCCGCAAACGCTGACGGCGGCAGCTCTACTGGGACAGTAATCTCAATGCGGTCAGGCAGCGACAAATAATCGTCGGCGCTCATGTGCATAACACGATCCGCTATGTGGCCCTCTATCTTCTGAGCCGATCCCTCGCGCAGCGTGTACTTGTGGCCGAAGTAGTCCTTATCGAAAAACCGCTGCCTGAAATTTGTCAGGGTGCGGCCCAACCTCTGGCCGTAGTCAATCAGATACATCTGCGACCACAGGTCGTGCATTCCGTTCGGGCTGGGCGTTCCAGTCAGCAAAATCATGCGCTCGATGTTTGGCAGCATTTTCTTGAGCGCCTTAAATCTCTTGCTCTGCGCGTTTTTAAACGTGCTGCTCTCATCAATGACCACGCAGTCAAACGGCCACTTGTCGCCGCAGTGGGCGACAAGCCACGGCACGTTTTCCTTATTAATAACGTAGACATCCGCAGACCTGAACAGCGCCGCTGTCCTGCTCTTAACTGGGCCTGTGGCCACAGAGACGCGCAGATGCTCAGTGTGGCTCCACTTAGCGGCCTCCTGCGCCCAGACGCTGTTACAAACGCGCAGGGGAGCTATCACCAGAGCCTTGCCAATGATGCCGCCACCACTCAAGTCAGAAATCACAGTTAGCGTTGAGATACTCTTACCCAGACCCATGTCCAAGGCCAGCATGCATCTCTTGCTATCAATCGCATAATTAACAGCCCTGTTCTGGTAGTCGTGAAGGTCAGCTCTTGAAAGCATTGGCATCCTCCATATTGTCTATAACACGCACGTCACACCCCAAGTCGCGGCGGCGCTCATGGTCGCGCAATTGTAGCGTGGTGGGTTTTTTGCCCACGTTTTTAACTTCAACAAACACGATCTTGCCGTTGGGTAGCGTGATAATCCGATCAGGCACTGACCTTCGCCCCGGTGACGTGAACTTCTCGCACATCCCGCCCAGTGTCTTAACGCGCCGCACCAGCGCGTTCTCTATGTCTTTCTCAAGCATCGTATCCCATTCCCTTCATAGCAATCATCGCTATGCCTACATATCGTTCCAAATCCACATCACTGGGCATTTCACCCATATCCATCAGCGGCATTGCGCCGTCCGACTTCGGCACTTTGTTGCCGTTCTTGGCGTAGGTGATAGCCTCCTCCTGACCCACCGCAGAGGAATAGTAAAACCGCACCGCCTTGCCTAGCGGGTTGCCGCGCCACTTTGCGCCGCCCGTAACCTTCCGCACTGTCACAAACTTAGAGACGTCAGTACAATTACGGATAGCCTCCTTGAAGTCTGCCTGTCCCGATAGGTGGCCCGCGATTGCCTCAGAGACAATCGGGAAGTCAGGGTTTTTACTTAGTCCCTGCGCGCCGAAAATACCTTTTCCCTTGGCTGATCCGTCGGGCTTAATGGCGATGTAGTTGTTCACGTCGCGGCTGTAGAGCGCCCTGTAGTCGGTGCGCTCCAGCTCATATGAGGTCTGCAACATCCAGTCCCAGTTCACCTGATCAATGGCATCCCCCAGTGACTTCGCGCCCCAGACCACAACGCCGTCAGTGTTGGCGCTCACGACTGTAGCCCCCGCCGCCTCGTATGCCTCAATCAGCATTAGCAGGCAGAGCTGGCCCGTGATGGTAGTCTGGATCAGCAGGTTGGGCGCGTAAAGAATAGACCACTTGCTGCCCAGCTTTCCGAAGCTGCCGTTCACGACGATCTTCAGCGTGTCGGCGGTGGCCTTGTCGCCAGCTCGCTTTGCCACTAAGCGGCGATCCACGATGCTTTGGTAGACTGGTAGGAAGTGGCCCGTCATGTTCAGCGGCTCAACGCGCTGCTGTAGGATGATGTTGGGATAGTAGGATGCCACGTCAAAGTCGCACAGGAAGTGGCCATCGCCAGCCCTAACGGTCTGCCCCTTCTCAGTGCTGTGCAGCCCACCAATGCCCATCTGGTAGGAACCTTTGCCGATCTTTATTTTGGTATTTGCCAGCCAATCAGGCATCCTGATTGATCCATTGCCCGACAGCTCAAAGTCTTGGGCGCAGATTTTCTTAAAGATGTCAGTCAGCACTGGGTCTTTAAATTCAACAATTTTAGGATCGATGTACTTGACCGTGGCGTCACTCGCCATCTTCAGTGGCCGCAGGGCGTTTCCGCTGATCGCCTCAATCTCTGATTTCAGTACCGCCTCCGCTATCTGGGCGTCGGACTTGCTACGCAGGTCTAGACCGTATTCCTTGCCCATTGACACCCGCAGGGCCAATTGGTCGGTCAGCTTGTCGGCTAGGGCCTTGGTGACCCGCAGGTCATTCACGCAGTAATCGCGCACGGAATCCATCTGATCCTCTGTCAGCGTGGCGTCATGGGGGTAGGGCAGGTCTTGCAGCTTGGGCTGATTGATCCGCGCACCATACACCTTCAGAGATGCCTGACCCTGCAAAACGTCAATGATGTCTATCGTGTCCCATGTTCGTGGGATTGACACCTTGGCTGATTTCCACGCTGGCAGGTTCGACATTATGATTTCGTTTGATAGTTTCTTTAATTCAGCGCAGCTCCTGTTCTCCAGAGCGGCGGCAACCATGTAGAGGTCGTAGGAATTAGAGTTAAAGCCCAGCGTGGTATTGTCGCGCATCAGCTTGGCCAGCTTAGAGACTTCTAGCTTGCCGTCGCCGCGCATCTCAATGTGGCAGACTTGGCCCTTGGCATTCATAAAGCTGGCAAGAAAATAATTAGAATATATCTCAATATCGAAAATTAGCATTGGGGTGTCCAATCAAAAAAGAAAGAGGGCGAAGCCGCGAGGCCCCGCCCAATAAGTTTAAATAAAATCGTCTAAGTCAGATGATTCAGCAATATCATCGAAGTCATCAATTGACGCCGTGACGCCGTCGCCGAATGGCTCACCATCTTTGGCAAACTGTACCGCCAGTAAATTCGCGTTTACGCGCTCACCAAATTGGTTCTTCTGGCCCCACAGTTCCACAATCGCATTGACGTAGCAGCCCGCGTAGGGCTTGCCGTCGTCCTCAGTCAGCGGGGCCTTGTCTTTGCCAACTACCATTGGCCGCTTAGTGCTGGACGCCTTGATCGACATATTGCCAGCGTAGCCGTCATAGTCAATTGTGTCGCCGTCCTTCAAGCAAACCTTATCTGACGCTAGGGCTTTGCCCTTGTGCTTGTCAGCATTAATGGCCTTGATGCCAGCCTCAATCTTTTTAATAGCATCAGCGTGGGTGGTTTTGTCCAAGAGAAACGTACCCTCAAACTTTGTTTCGTCGCCACCAAATACCGCCTTGCGAAATAATGATGGGAAACTCAGTCGAACATTTTGCAGTGTGATTTTTGACATTTTATTTTTCCTTTAGAGGTTCTAGATTTCATTGCGCTCAAGGCGCTCTCGTACCGTAACAGCACTTTACGTTATTCCACAACCCCGAAATCGTCGGCTGTTACATTTATTGCCAGACGCTTGTCGCTGTCGGGAACCAGCGTTGGCTTTCCAGTGGGCCTGACAATCATCTCCGCAATCTCGTTCTTGCGCTTGGCCCCCAGTATTTTCTGTGCTTGCGTTGGGCTGATCACCTTAGTGGTGACGGCCTTGTCAATGCCGACCAGTTCGCGCAATTTAAATTCCGCTGATTCTTCGTCATGCCAGCGGCGCGTGGATCGGCCCTCCACTAACTTGTATCCAGTGAAGCCATCGCCCGCCTCCAATCGGCCAGTGGCGTGGGTTGAGATGGCGCTAATCCAGCCGTCGATCAGAGACTTCGACGCAAGCACCGTAGACATTTGCTCATCTGTGATGTTGTCAACATTTGGCAGTTCGCTAATGTTATCAAACTCTGTCAGCAGTATACCCTCAGTGTGCCTAAACAGCTCCCCGCAGTTGTGCTTTGCCTTGCAGAACCTGCACTGCTTCTCACCAGCGGAGCGCGGCGCGCCATCTTCCTGCGTGGCTTCGGCACGTTGTGTAACCCACTCGGCCCATCTCAGAAGATCCTCAATGCTGATTGTCCACTCGCTGATGTGGTCTAGTCGCGGCTGCACAATCGTGATTACTACGTTATTGATTTCGGCAATGTGGTTGACCTCAGAGTAGGCCCCCAGAGCGTAGAGCATTCCCTGCGGGTTGTTCTCCGCATATACTTGCACCCCCATGCCATACTTTAAATCCACGACACTTAGCGTGTCGCCGTTCAGAACGATGGCGTCGGCAGTGCCGAACCCCTTGGGAACCCAGTCGGAATAGTCCACGCGCTGCTCAATCAAAACCATGTCAGACACGTCTGACAGTGAGCGCACATAGTCTGTGTAAATGCGGACAAAGCCAGCCATCTCCTGATCGGCAAACAAGTCAAGGGCCGCGTCGCTGGTGGTCAGCGTCAGTTCCGCAAGATCATGGGCGTGTGTACCCTCTTGGGCAAACACGCTGGAGGTGTTGGGTAGGCCGCGCTCGGCCATTACACTCCCCGCACACTCCAGCCATCTGTGGGCGTTTGATGCCCCCAGAGATGCGTGTGCTATCACTGGGGTTCACCCTTGTTAAACAGGTCAACTGTCCAGTCGCAGAACGGGCCGTAGTTATTATCGCCCACCAGCTTAGTGACGTGCGTGACCCCGTAGGTTGCCAGCTTTGCTTTGATGGCGTCCTTGTGGCCATCGCGGGACAGCTTTATGCACATGCGTGTCAGCACGTCTTTGTCCATAACTTCTTTAGCTATTGGCGCTTCAACTGGCGCTTCAACTGGCGTTTCAACTGGCGCTTCAACTGGCGCTTCAACTGGCGTTTCAACTGGTACATAGTCGGCAGTCAGTGGAGCCATAGCCTTGGTCAGTGCCTCAATGGCGGCGGTTAGTTTTTTGATTTCAGTTTCTATCATTTTACATTACCCTTTTTATATGTTGCCTTTCGTAACTATACGCGCCTATACGTCATTGCAAGTAGAAATTTTATGGAGACGGAGAATGCTTTTAACATCCAGTGAATTGGGTAAGAAAATAGGTATCGCTAAAAACACGATCCTGCGAATGGCCAATGCGGGCAAGATCCCCGCCTTTAAATTAGATAATGAGCGCGGCGATTTTCGCTTTGACTTAGAGGAAGTGAAGGCGGCGCTACGCGCTAATGTAAATAGTGGTGAGAAATGATGGCCGCCCCACAGCCCAATGATGCAGTGGCGTTCACCTACTGCGTGAATTTCGGATCGGCTGAAACCAAGAGCGCCACATGGTCAAAGTTCGCCGCGACAGTATCGCGCTCCGAATCGTTTGACACAAAGGAACAAAGCATCAGACGCGCCGCCATTGTCGGTGGGGTGCGCCAAGATGAGACTGCGGGCCGTGCTGAGAACGTGACCACCCGCACTGTCCTGACCCTAGATTATGACGACTTCCCATCAGGAACCAATCTAGATGAAATAGAATTTGCATTAGAGATGGCGCTGGATTGTGCGTTCGTGGCCTATTCCACGTTCCGACACACGCCCGAAGCTCCGCGCATTCGTGTCATGGCCCCGCTGTCGCGGGTGGTCAGCGCCGATGAATACCCTCTGATTGTTGACGCAATAGCCAAGTTGGTTGGGCTAGAGGGCATGGATAAATGCTCAAAGGTTATCGGACAGATCATGTTCCTTGCCAGCAACCACACGGACGTTGAGCCGTGGTCAATGGCGACTGGGTCAGGCGTATTAGATGTTGACGCGCTGGGCATAGAGTTCGGCGGCATCACGCGCACTGAGGATGAAAGCTCAGACATATTCGATCTGGATTTGGCTTTCGCGTCACAGCCGCTGGACTTGAGCGATGGCGACGTGGCCCAACTTCTGGAGAACTACCCGTCTGACAGCCTAGACTATGATGGCTGGGCCAAGGTCGGGATGGCCATTGCCCACCAATACGAGTGTTCCGAAGATGGATATAAAATTTGGGTGGAGTGGTCTAAGCTAGACACTGAGCGTTTCAAGCAGCGCGAAATGCGTACTAAGTGGCGATCCTTTGGTGGACGCGCTAACCCCGTAACAATGGCGTCGGTCATTAAGGCGGCGGGCGGATTGTCTGGCGGCGCTCTGTCAATCAGCCCAACCTCTGACACGGCAATGACTTTGCGCGATGAGGCGCAGGCAGTGTCCGACATGGACAGATATTCTACTTTTAAGAAGCGCGTCGTGTCTCTCTCTACAGTGCAGCTACCCCAAGACATTCGGTCAGTCCTAGCTGCCGAAGTCCACAAGGCGTTTGGTAAGGGCGAGGGCATGGGCCTGCGCGATATTAAGACTGCGTTCTCCCCACCAAAAAATGCCCGCCCAGTCGGTGGTGAATTAGAAAACACTCCCGACTGGCTGGCCCCGTGGATATATTATGAGCTGGACAATGAGTTCGTAAATACAACTCACCCCGAATACCGCATTAACTCACGCGCCTTTGACGCTAAGTTCAGCCGAATGGCCGAAGCGTCGTCATCCGAAATGCCTGCCTCGATCTTCGCAATATCGCGCTGCGAGGTTCCGACAGTGTCGCGCCTGTACTTTATGCCCGACACTGAGGATATGATCACTGAGCGCGATGGGCTGACAGTGCTTAACACTTACCGCCGTGGCGGCGTCACGCCCTGCGAAGTTCTGGACGATGAGGGTCAGGAGGCCGTAGACCTGTTCCTAGCGCACATCAAGAACACATTCAGTGATGAGCGTGAGCAGACAATTCTGCTCGACTGGATGGCCCACGTCTACGTTAATGCTGGGCAGCGCGTTAACTGGGCGATGCTAATCTGGGGCGTCGAGGGCAATGGCAAGACGATCTTCTTTAATATATTGCAGCGCCTGATTGGCCGCATAAACACCAAGGACATCTCGCCCAGCGCAATCAACTCACAATACAATGACTGGGCCGCTGGCGGCATCGTCGGCTGCGTTGAGGAAATCAGAATTGCTGGCTCCAATAAGTGGCAAATTTTAGATAGCATGAAGCCAGCCATATCCAACGACACGCTGGCTATTCACCCGAAGGGCAAGGCCATGTTTGCCAATGCGCCAAACCATTGCAGCTACATGATGACTACCAACCATTCGGACGCCGTGCCTATGTCCCAGAACGACAGACGCTTCTGTGTGCTGTTCAGTCGGCAGGAAGATAAGCTGGCGCTCTTTAATCAGCATGGCGGCGAGGCTGGGACTGGGGCCTACTTTAAGAAGCTCTTCGGCTTGGTGGTTAATAAGAGATCTGACGCAATCGCGCGGTTTTTGTTAGATTACAAAATCAGCGATGACTTCGACTACAAGGGCCGCGCCCCGAAAACTTACGGCTTGGAGCAAATGCGCGAGGCAAACGTCAGCGAGGACGTGGCGGCAATACGGGCATTGCTGGAGGATCACGGGTCGGCAGTGATGAACGATAAGATGATCTGCATCACTGAGCTGAAGACAGTGGCGACACTTCGCGCTGAGTGGGAAGTGCCGACGACAAAGGCGCTGGGCCGCTTGCTTAGGGATGAGGGCTTCTTTCCCGTAGCCTCAAAGTGGTGGCGGGTTAAGGGTGTGAAGCACTACGTCTGGACGCGGAAATCTCGCATCACTGATGACGAAGCGAAGGAGGCTACCCGAAATTATTACAATGGCGATGAGGGTTTTGAGGATGTGCCGTTTTAAGAGTAGGCCCCAATAACGGGTTTAGGCCCTAATAAATAGGCTTTAGGCCCTAATCGAAAATGGATTGGGGCCTGCTTTTTTCCTTTAATTATATATACTTATATCTTTTAGGCCCTAAAGCCCTAATAAAAAAAGTATATAGGGGGGAGAAGTTACACTTAGAGTAAATAAATGTTTCGCAAAGTATAACTTTTATAAAAGGGTAGAGTGAGAATTATTAGGGCCTGCTCCTATTTACTTGCAAGCCTATGATAATAAAGAAGAAAAGCAGGCCCTAATCATTTTGAACTTTGGGGCCTGCCTGACAGACTGTTAAAACTGGCAATACTGGGAGAAGACCGATGGCCAAGTGGAACCTAGACAACCTAGACAACCTATCAAATAAAGGAAAAACAATGACTAAATACACGCGATCAGAGATCCTAGACACCGCCAAGGAATACGTCACCAAGGATCGGGCTGCGACCCACGGCGATATGGAGAGCAACCTGACAACCATATCTAATCTGTGGTCAGTTTACCTAGACACAAACATAAAAGCCCACGACGTGGGGGTTATGATGAATTTACTCAAGTGCGCCCGTATAAAGTCCAACCCAAGAAATCCCGATAATTGGCAGGACGCGGCTGGATATATGGCGTGTGGTGGAGAACTTGCCGCAGAGAAACCATTTGATCCAGTTGATGCTTTACCCCCCAAACAGGGTGTGATTTAAGTCTTCCGTGGGTGGCTTTAACCTTAACAACAACATTCGTCTTCGTCGTACCACGGGATTGGTTCGCTGGTTTTTGATAGTTGGTTGAAGCGTTTTACCAGATTGCGCCACAGTTTGATTAAACTGGCCACCCACACGATCACCCCCTATGTTGTAAAAAAAGATTTCTTATACATAAGATGCTTGGTATGGTTACCATTGTGGCTGGGTTTTCTTTAACCTTTTACCAGATTGCGTTGACAGAATCTAACACCCCAGCCACACCACTTAGAAAGGACGAATCCGTGACCAGTACCGTATACATCGTCACACGGCCCACAGAAAATAAATTTGGGTGGACGCCAGATCTCACAGACGCATCACGATATGGCAAATTCTCGGTCATCTTCGAGCCAGAGGATAGGCCGCAGTTCAGTCCAGCCGCTGCAATCACCACAGCCAGAAATGCTATGGACGGGTTCAGCCAAGATGATTTCCTGCTCTGGCCCGGTGGGGGAGATCCTATTGCCGTCATGATCGCTTGCATGGTCGCAGCCGAAGAAAGCGAAATCGTCAACGTCCTGCGCTGGGAGCGGAACTTCGATGAGGGCGAACGCGACAGACGCAAAGGCTGGTACATGCCAGTGAAAATGAACATGGCATAATCTTTTTTATTTAATGCGCTTGTACTACTAAATGTAGTGTACTATATTAAGTGTATAGTTATTTAGAAAGGAACTAACCAATGGAAACCAAAATCAACACAGCCTTCGCAGAACTTGACGCCAAGCTGATCGCAGACGATCAGGCGTTTGCCATCCGCAAGATGGAAACAAAAAAAGCGTCTATGGATGCCGCTCAAGAAAATCACGCAGTGTTCAAAAAGACAGGTGTTTGGTCGCATGACGTATTCAACACCTCGTACAACGAATTTGATTATTACGGTGCTTTGGTTTCTCACTACGGCAGCAAGGGTATGATGAACTTGCTTGAGGGACGCGGTCGGGCTGGCGCACTTGAGGCAATGAAAAAAAACACCAACGCCCTGATCGCCAAGCGCAATGCGCAAATCATAAAGGCGTTGACCAAGGCGGGCGTCACCGAGCTGCCAGCATTCAAGCTAATTCAGTCTTCAGACGGTTATGAGGGTATATTCAAGGTCGGCGATCAGTGGGTCAAAATTCGCACGATCCTCGCGGGTGGCTTCAACATCCAGCGCCTTCACCAGCGCACCTTAGTCACGGTTAGCTAAACCTATCAGGGGAGCTTCGGCTCCCCTACTAACATTTAGAAAGGAATACAAATGACCCTAGCCGCAACTTACTGTCCTGACTGCAAGGGCCGCGTAAAACTCAAAGCCAAAGACTCACGGCTACACACAGCCTATGGCTTTGAGACAATCAAGCGCAGGCGCGTATGCCTGAAGTGCAACTTTCGAATATCAACAATCGAAATACCAATCACAATTGGCGATGAAATCTTCGAGGAGGAATAAAGCATGATACTTAAATCTTGGAAGTTTAAGGGCTTCACATCAGACATCCCAAAATGGGTGCAAGAAGAAACCAGCAAACGCGCTGGCAGTCCAGACATCTGGGTCCACACACAGCGCGGCGAGGAGCCAGCGCAAATAGGTCAGTGGATCTCAATCAGCCTGCGAGGCCACGTTGATACTCACAACCAAAAGCCAGAAGGTTGGATGAAAGAAATGATGGCAGGAACAGCGTTTGTAGTCCTGATGTTAGCAATAGTTGTCATAATGCTCGCAATGTGATAACCAGTAAACACTGCTCGGCTAGGCTCTTCCTGTAGCCGATGCCTCAACTCCTCCCCCGCTCGGTCAGGCTTCGCACTGCAACAGCGGGGGTCTTTCTTTTTTTGCAGATCCACACTACATTACAAAAAATACAGCTCACCACTGCAAGAAAGGTCACATCATGGCAAAAGCCAAAAGTAAAAATCCAATGGGCAGACCGAAGTTTGAGGTCACACCAGAGGTTCTAGATAAGACTGAAGGTCTTATGGCAAAGGGTCTAACAGTAGAGCAATGCGCTGGAATGCTGGGCATTTCCACATCAACTTTTTATCTTTATCAGGCAGACAATTCGGAGTTCTCGGAGACTATAAAAAGAGGTCAGGCCCGTGGCATAGACGCCGTGACCAATGCGCTCTTTGAAAATGCCACTGTGGATCGCAACGTGGCTTCCATCATCTTTTTTTTGAAGAACCGGGCAGGCTGGGTAGATAAGCAAGAAATCGCAGCCACGGTAGATCAGAACCACATCATAGATTTAACGAGGATTAGCGATGACCATCTCGAATCAATTGAGGCAGCATTTAGCAGGATTGAAGATCGAACAGGTCAGGGCGGAGAAGTATCGGCGCAGTCTCCGGGAATTTACGAAGGCAGCTTGGCCGACGATTGAGCCGGGCGTTGAGTTCAAGAACAACTGGCACATCGATGCGATCAGCGATCACCTCCAAGCCGTGGTCGATGGCGGCATCAAGCGCCTGATCATTAACGTGCCACCTCGACACATGAAGTCGCTGTCAGTGGCCGTTGTGCTGCCCGCCTTTACTTGGGCCACACAACCACACAAGAAGTTCCTCTACGCATCCTACGCAAGCTCCCTGTCGATCAGGGATAGCACCAAGTGCCGTAGGCTGGTCGATAGCCCGTGGTATCAGGCGCACTTTGGCGACAAGTTCAAGTTGACCGACGATCAAAACCAAAAGCAGCGTTTCGAGAACGACAAGACGGGATACCGCATAGCAACGTCAGTTGGCGGTGCTTTGACTGGGGATGGCGGTGACATAATCTGTATCGATGATCCACACAACAGCGTGGAGGCCGACAGCAGCAAAGTCAGGGAAGGCGTTCTAGAGTGGTGGGATCAGGCAATGCAGACACGCCTTAACGACCCAAAGACAGGCGCGTTTGTCATCATTATGCAGCGGCTGCACGAACAAGACCTGACAGGACACGTCCTAGCAAACCAGCTTGGCGATGAGTGGGATCACCTCTGTATCCCAGCGCGATACGAAATTGGCTCACCAAATCCAATAAGGTCAAGCCTTGGCTTCACAGATCCACGCACCAAGGAAGGCGAACTGCTGTGGCCAGAACGGATCGATGAACACACCCTATCGACCCTAGAGCGCAGCCTTGGCTCTTACGCAGCCGCTGGGCAGCTACAGCAGCGACCAAGCCCCAAGGGCGGTGGCATACTCAAGGCGTCATGGTGGGTGCCTTGGGAGAGCGAAGAGATGCCCAACAACATCGAGTATGTCCTGCAGTCATGGGACACAGCCTTCGAGGCAAAGGAAAGCTCCAGCTTTAGCGCCAGAACCACTTGGGGCGTCTTCCGCCATCAGGGCGTCATGTGCGCCATTGTGCTGGAGGCGTGGTACGACAAGGTCAGCTATCCAGACCTCCGCAGGATCGCGCAGGAATCATACGATCTCTGGGAGCCAGATGCAGTCTTGATCGAGAAGAAGGCGTCAGGCCAGTCTCTCCTGCAAGATCTCCGCATGGCGGGCGTTCCAGTCTTGGCCTATTCGCCTGACCGTGATAAGGAAGCACGCGCCCACGCTTCGAGCGCGATGCTGGAAGATGGCAGAATCTTCTACCCAAGCAGCCGAAAATGGGCTAAAGATTTGATAGATATATGTGCAGCCTTTCCAGCGCACCCAAACGATGACGTAGTAGACACATGCACACAAGCATGGTTAAGATTACGGAAAGGCTGGTTTGTTGGGCATAGCGAAGACCCAGAAGAAGACGAACCAGTAGAAAAGCAAAGGATGACGCTCTATGGCTGACCCAAATATTATCCCGTTCAGCGAAGGCGCTCCTGCTGCCGACGAGTTAATGATCGAAGAGCTTGCCGATGGCGATGTGCTAATTGGTGATCCAGAGCTGGACATGATGGACGAAGTTGATTCCGCGCAGTTCGACATAAATCTTGCAGAGACAATTGGCGACAAAGAGCTGGGCCGAAAAGCTCAGGAGCTGGTCAGCTATTACGAGAATGACCGCGAAGCCCGCGCTGAATGGGAGCAACGCTACAAGGAAGGTCTGAAGACGCTTGACCCAGACGGTGGGTTGGCTGAAGGCGAAGACGAACGTGCCACCCGTGGCCTGTCAGTCGTTGTTCACCCCCTGATCGCTGAAGCTGCCACGCAGTTTAACGCCAAGGCAATCGCAGAGCTGTACCCATCAGGTGGCCCCGTCAAGTCGGTCATCATTGGTTCGCCAGACGAAAAGCTCGAAGAGCAGGGTCGCCGCGTTCGTGAGTTTATGAACTACCAGATCACGCAGGAAATGCCTGAGTATTTTCCTGATCTGGATCAGATGCTATTTCACCTGCCCCTGATCGGCCACACGTTCAAGAAGGTTTGGTGGGACGCCAATCTAGACCGCCAGTGCAGCCAGTTTGTAAAGGCTGAAGACTTTGTCGTGGCCCCAGAGAGCAAGGATCTCTACACGTCACCCCGCTACACCCACGTCATCCGCATGCCGAAGAATGACTTCAATCGCTACGTCCAGAACGGCTACTACCTGCCAACCAAGTACGGTGGCGGCGATTCAGCAGATCCATCAGGCGATGTGATTGGTGAGATCGAAGGCGTAGATCAGTACGACGACAGCAATGACGACGTGATGACATTGCTCGAAATGCACGTCTATGATTTGTTTGATGGCATTGACGGCGAGGATATGGATGACGGCGAGGATGACGACAACGCAGTCGCAATCCCATATGTCATAACAATCGACTATGAAAACCAGAACGTGGTGGCCATACGCCGCAACTGGCGCGAAGACGATGAGATGAAAAAGCGCCGCGACTGGTTCGTAAGCTATAAGTTCCTACCGGGTCTAGGTTTCTATGGCTTTGGCCTGTACCACATGATTGGTGGATTGGGCAAAGCGGCGACAGGATCGCTCCGCGCATTGCTCGACAGTGCCGCATTCTCGAACATGCAGGGTGGCTTTAAGCTGCGTGGCCGTGTCGCTGGCGGAGATATGCAAATATCCCCCGGTGAATTTGTTGACCTCGATTCCACTGTGGATGACGTCAACAAGGCGATTATGCCACTGCCGTTTAAGGAGCCGTCAGGCTCTCTGTTCAACCTGCTTGGCTTTATGGTTGATGCGGGACAGCGTTTTGCCAGCACGGCAGATCTTAACATTGGTGATGTAAATCCAAATGCCCCAGTCGGGTCAACTGTCGCCCTGATTGAACAGGGATCGAAGGCATTTAGTGCGATCCACAAGCGCCTGCACTACGCGCAGGGTCAAGAGTTTAAACTACTTGCGGCGCTGAACGCTGAGAATCTCCCCGATGAGTTCAGCTTTTCGCAGGCTGGAGCTGCGGAGGTTATCTATCGTACCGACTTTGATGATCGGATCGACATTGTCCCAGTGTCTGATCCAAACATCTTCTCGACAGCCCAGCGCATTGCGCAGGCACAAGCTGTCTTGGAAATGGCGCGATCAGCTCCGCAGCTTCATGACCTATACCAAGCGTACAAGCGGATGTATGAGGCGATCCGAATACCCAACATTGATGAAATCTTGAAGAAGCCTGAAGACGCAGTTCAGATGGACCCAATCGATGAGAACATGAGCGTCCTGTATGGCAAGCCAATACGCGCCTTCCCAGAGCAAGATCACGATGCACACATTGCGGTTCACATACAGTTCTTGCAAGACCCATCGCTGGCTGGCAACCCCGGTGCTAAAGCAATGCAGCCTGTGTTAATCGCCCACATCGCAGAGCATATCGCGCTGCTTTATCGTCAGCGCATGGAGGCAAGCATCAAAATGGAAATGCCGCCAATGCCGAACTTCAAAGACCCAGACTTCAGGTTCGCTGCTGTCGATCCACAGATGGACCTGCTGATTAGTCAACGAGCGGCGCAAGTTGTGGCGGCAGCTCCACAGATGAAGCAAATCCAAGCTCTGGCAGGCATGGGAGGCCAGCAAGCCCAAGGACAGGGCAATCCACTGCAATACGCACAAGAGCTGGCCAAACTGGAGACAGAGGCGCTTAAAGCCCGCACGACAGCACAGATCGAAGCTGACCAAGCCAAGGCGAAGTCAAACATTGAGATCAAGCAGGCTGAAGCCCGTCAGGATATGGAGATCGACGCAGCCAAGGCGCAGCAAGACATGCAGGCTAAGATCATGAAGCTCGAAGCTGAGCTGCAGCTAGAGCGTGAGAAGAACGCAGCAAAGATTCAGATGGAGATGATGAAAAATGTACCCCCCACAATATAATCTGCCTCCAGTTGATCCATCAGCCTTTGGCGGATTACCCAAGCAGGGTGGCCCACAGGCTGGCCCTCCACCACCGCAGGGTGGTCAGGGCGGTCCACCAATGGATATGAATAAGTACCTGATCGACAAGGTCATGGAGATTAAGCGGCGCATGGGCGCAGGGGGCGCAGGGGTAGGCGCTCTAGGGGCAATGATGCCACAGCCACAGCAGCCAATGCAACAACAGCCACAGCCACAGCCACAGCCACAGCCACAGCAACAGCAACAGCAGCCGCAACAGCAACAGCAAGTGGGGATGGTCTAATGTGTTTTGGTGGTTTTGGTGGTATAGGCGATGGCAACAGTGTATCAGAAGCTGTAGCCAACATATTTACGCCCGACGATGGCGCTTCATATGTGGGTGGCAACTTAGTTGATGATGCTACTGGAGCTTCTATATCTTCTGGAGGCATGACATCGACAGATAACGAAATTTCTGGATCTGCTAATACTAGCAGAAATGACATTCAAGGCCCGATGCCAGCAGGTATTAATTTTCCTAATTCTCCTGTGAAGCCTTCTGGCGCTTTGCCGTCAGGCAATCAATATAACAGAACCTTCAGCACTGATCAGTTGGGCGCTTTGACTCAAGTCAACACTCCCAGAGAAAATATAGCCAACATTTTGACACTGGGCGATGGTGCAAAATATGTGAAGGGTCAGTTGATCGAAGAGGCAACTGGAAGATCTCTAACTGGCGGCGGCATGATCAAAAACAAAGCTGGACTTAACGACTACATTTACGGTGTTTCTGATGACTTCAGCAACAACGCTCCACCAGAGCAAGGCGCGATGTCCGACGACGATTATAGATCGGCACTGGATAAATTTGATACTCGCGAGGACATGCTTGAGCAAATACCACCAAGCAATGCGGCCTATTTTGGTTCTTTTATTCCGGGGCAGGCAATCCCAGTTATTGGTAGCTACCTTGGCTCAAAGATGCTTGAGGGTGGCATCAATCAAAGACGCGCAATGATGGATAAACACCAAGCTGCCTTGGATGCTGGAGCAACGCCATTTTATACAGATGATGGTGTATACGCGGGCTATGACACAGATGACGGTAAAAAAGAAAATTACGAGCTAGGTGGTGATAATACTAGTACACAACAGTCAATGGGTGGCGACAGTTATTATGGCGGTGATGGTGACAGTTATACTGGAGCTGCAACCACCCCCATAGGCGGAACTGCTGAAGCGGCCAATAGCATATACAACCGCTACTATAAGGGCGGCAGTGGGGCTGGCTTACCAGCGTGGTTGCGTCGATACGCTTCTGGCGTTAGCATAAACCAACTTCTTGAAAAAGTTGTGATAGAAGGTAAAGAATACTTTAAGACGCCAGACGGCAAATACATTGAGCCATCTGAGTTGTCTGGAGCCGTAGATCTGGGCGTGGAGCAAGCCCCAGCATAAACAGAAGAATAACATAGGAGGCTGTAATGGCTGATATAACACAAAACCCAGACTACCGATTGGTCATGACGTTCCTTCAAAATATTCGCCCCGGTGATATGGATCAGGAATCCTCAGAGCAATTGATGATGATCGGCCAACGCATTCAAGCTGGTGGCGCATTGAGTGATCGTGAGCGCGAGATGTTTGAATCAGTTGTTACCAACATGCCAATGAATCCGGGATCAGCTTTAGCGCCGGGCGAGATGCCAATGGGCGAGATGCCAATGGGCGAGATGCCAATGGGCGAGATGCCAAGCCAAGACGGCGAGACTTACAGCCCATCAAGCGGTGTAACACGCGCACCCAACGTAATGAGCATGGAAGACGCAATCGCCGCAGGCATCGTTGCCCCAACAATGCGTCCACAGGCACGTCCAGCGGCCCCAATGACATCACCGCGCCCACCAGCGCGTCCAATGCGATAGGAGGCTATCATGGCTGAAGTAAATGTAGAAAACATGGAAGACAACGCCACTTTGTTTATGAGCAAAATGGGTTTTAGCCATGACGAAGCTGGACTTGATATGACCGACGATCAATTGGTTAACTTCCTGCTTTTATGCCACCAGACAATGATGGGCGTCGATGACGAAATGTACGACGACGAAGAGATGTATGGCGATGACGAAGAGATGATGGAGATGCCACACGGCAAGGATGTCAAAGTCAAAGTCATGAAGCTCGACGGCGGCAACGTGCATGAGATGATGAACAAACTTCTGGGAGGCTGACATGCCCGTGATGAAGGTTAAGGGTGGTTACAAGTGGGGCAGCAAGGGCAAGGTCTACAAGACCAAGGCCGAAGCAGCCAAGCAGGGCAAAGCTGTCTATGCGTCTGGCTATAAGGGAAAGAAGTAATGGGTGTTCTTAAATTTTTAAAGTCAGGCGCAGATTTAGGTAAAAAGCTTAAAGTTGAAGATGTTGCAGAAGTTGCGGTTGACGCTCTGGGTAAGCCCATTGGTGGGTTGTCTACTATGGGTGATAATAGGCCACCCGCGAATATGCAGATAGATCCACTTGAGAGTGTTGACTATCCCGCAGGTTACTTCCCAGAATACCGTGGTGCAGCTCCAAATCGCACTGAGCCATACCCGCGCTATGAGCCAAAGAATACTACAGAACGGATGCAGCGGTTAGAACTGGCAATTGCTGACGAAGAAAATCCAATCAATACAGTATTTGATAACTATATCGAAAAGGGCAAAGCCTTGGCTGGCCCTGACTGGTACAACACTGAAGAGCTGCGCGACTGGATGGTTGGAAGCCTTGGTGAAGTAGAGGGCGACAAGCAGTGGCGTGAGTACATGGAACTGATTGGGACCACATCTACTGGGTCTAAAGTTCCTCAGAACATTCGTTTTGCTAGTTTGTATCGTGCTATCGCTCCAGAAGATCGCATAAGAGTGGCTCAGATGGTTAAGGATGAAGGCATCACGCCTCTTGCCGCAGCAAAAGAGCTGGGCGTTGAGCCAGCGAATATTCCAGACGATTTCAATTATGGCCACATCAAGCAGCGCAACCAAGCTGGCAATGTGGTAAACCGCGAAATGGGACGATGGGAGCGTGAAGTTCCAGAGGAGCTAACTGGTGCAGCTCGTACTAAGTGGCTACAGGCAAATCCAAAAGTTAAAGGTTTCGGGAACGATCTTTTAGGCGATGACACAAACATTGCGGCTGACATGCATTTCATGCGGATGTTGGCTATGTCTGACGGTGGCGGTGATTTCTTGAGCGCCCAAGCAAAGCTCAGTGGTGACAATGCAAAGATTGCGGCTGACGTTATTGGCCCCAGAAAGATCAAGAAATATACATCTACACGCATGGTCAATGGCAAGGAAATGTCTGAGATCAACTTGTTCAAGGCATGGAAAGATGGCCACATTAAGGACACATCTCCATTCCAAGAGATTCCGACAGCTTGGTCTGACACACCAAAAGCCAATGAATATGCGGCTTATGAGGACATGGCCAACCGTGTGTCCTCTAAGTACGACATGACCCCTGCACAGTTCCAAGCAAGCCTTTGGATGGGCGCTGGAGACATCACAGGTCTGGCTGACGAAAGCCAAGGCACGTTCATGCAGTTGTTTAGGAAAAGCCTCGACAAGCGAGCTGGAGAGCGTGGTTTGTCGCGCAAGGGTATGCTGAAAGACTTCATTGACAACAAAGCGGTATTGTCTGTTCCGTTTGGAGGCTTTGGCGCTCTTAGCAGCATGGGTGAAGATAAAGAAGGAGGCATATAATGGCCAAGGAACCGAAGAAGAAACCAGCAGGACTATACGCAAACATCGCAGCAAAGAAGGCTCGGATCAAGGCTGGATCTGGCGAGAAAATGCGTAAGAAGGGTGCCAAGGGCGCACCAGCTAAGGGTGCATTTAAGTCTGCGGCCAAGACCGCAAAGAAACCAATAAAGAAAAGGAAAGCATAATGGGCAAGGGTCTAAAACATTATTTCAAGACTGGCAAAGAGCATAAGGGCGCTACCCACAAGGATGCCAAGGGTAAAGTCATGTCTGGCAAGACGCACACAGCCTCCAGCAAGTTCCTAGTTCACATGAAGGATTTGTCGGCTACAGCTAAGAAGATGGCCAAGAAGTAATGGCAACGTACAAAGGTAAAAGCGTCAAGCTAAACAACCCACGCCGCATATCTAAGGGCGAAACTTCTTACGGCAAGAAGAAGTCTGTGGTATATGTGACGGACGGTGACAAGATTAAGCGCGTTACCTTTGGCGACCCAGAAATGTCTATCAAGAAAAACCAAAAGGGCCGCAGATCTAATTTTAGGGCGCGTCACAATTGTGATGAACCCGGACCGAAAACAAAGGCCAGATACTGGTCATGTAAGGCGTGGTGATATGGCTGATAGAAGATTTTCAGATTTACAGAAGGCAGAGCAGGATTATGCTGATTATTTAAATTATTACAATGCAAACCCTATGGTCCCTCGCGCAGACGATCCAGTTGGATATGTTGAGCCAGTTGAGGAACAATCTTTTTTTACTAAATATAATCAAGAACCTATGAGCAACTACGGCTTTAATGAAGCGGAGGAATATCTAAGCTCTGCTGGCGATATGTTTAAAAATGCGGTCACGGGCGAAGGCGTGGCCACCCTGCTACCAGAGATGAAGTTTTACCCTTATGGGCCTACGGGCGCTGAATACGTTTACGGTGGCGTTGCTGATGCTGGCCTTGGTTTATTTAGCACTATTGCTGCTGGCGTCGCTGGCGCTGCTGGTCTTGTGGCAGAGCAAATTCCGTTTCAAAAAGAAGGATCGGAAGACAGGTTTGCCAGAGATGCCTTGGCTGGTGTTGAGTTTGCAGAGCAATATCTAACTCCATATTTTGGAGCTATTGGTATATTCAGCAAGTTGGGCAAAGCGTCTAAGGCGGCTACAGCAGCCAACAGAGCGCCTGACGCAGATGTATCAGTTGTTGATACATTGCCGCCAGTACCAGAATTTGGGGCATTGGCGGCGCAACAACAGCAACTGGACGCCGTTGATGCTGACTTTATGCCCATAGCCAACTTTGAAGAGATAGAAGAACCGGGCCTATCAATGGAAGAGCTGAGTGAGCGTCTTCGCCCCCAGATGACAGACGATCAAATGGATGACGCTATAGCTGGTCTAATCGAAGAGGAAACAGATCCAGAAGTTCTAATAAACAACGCCTTGCTTGAGCGCGAGGCGACAGGCGCAACATTTACTCCCGAAGATGACCAACTCTTAAATGATTTGGAACTTACGGATGCTGACTTCAGCGAGATAGATGAAGCTAATGCTTCTTATGATCGCATTATGAATGAGCGCATTGATGTAGCACTCGACAGCCGCCCAGAGTTCCAAGATCCGTCTGTTAGGTTGGGTGTGCAAAGCCTTAGAGAATCAGGCAGTTCCGTAGACCAGATTGAACGGTATTTAGATGACATAAGAAGAGCAAAAGGCCCAGTATATCAAATATCAGAGGCTGAATTTGCTGATCAATTGCGTGATTTGTACGAAAGAAGTAATCTACCGATTCCCAAGAATGACGCAGAAGAACGCGCAGCGGATCTTATAATTCAAGTTGCTGCTGGCGAAGATGTGACCCCAGCCTTGCGCCGTGGTGTTGACGTTGATTATCTCAAAGAAAATGCCCCAGAAACAGTCTTCAACCAAGCCAAGCCCACGATCCAAGAGACGCTTGAGGCTGAGAGGCAGTACGGTGTCCTTAATAATATCAGCGTGGACCAAGAGACAGACATGGGCGCTCTGACAGGCGCTTTTGGTAACAATAGCTATATTCCTACCTTCAGCCCATCGATGAAGGCAGCGGAAAGCCTGCCCCAAGAAAAGGGTGCGTACAAGTCTCTGAAGAAGTGGATGCTAAAGAACGGCGCTAAAGCTAAAGAGCTGGAATGGTCTGGAGCTGATGAGGTTTTTGAAGGCCGCACAGACGTTACTAAGAATGAATTAATCCAATACCTCGATGAGAATAAAGACTTAGTAGAGGCAGAGAGAAACATTGCGCGTGGCAAACTGGTTGGCGACGGCGACACCCGTGTTGCTGTGGGAGAATACATAGACAACAATCTTGCAGACACAGCTTATGATTTATCAGAAGACTTTGAACGAGATTGGGAATATAACACTCATTTTAACGGCATATCCAACCTTGTAGATGCTGGAAATTATGAGGTTTTAGACCAAATCGCAGAGTTTATGGATGCTTTTGAGGATGGCGCAGCGTTGGCTGAAAAATATCCTGATGGTTGGATTGATGATACTTTCACAACGGGGGCCACTGTTTATGCTGACAAATACTCAGCCATAGAGGCTGACGCTCCTGATTTCGATGATATGGCCCGCCAGTCATTACAGGAAAAGTTGGATGATATGGAGAGTAATGATCCAGAGCAATTTGGTAAAATAATCTTCGGTAAAGATGTAGCGCTTGCTGACGAAGCCAAACTAGAATACTCAGAATATTTCCCATCAGGCGGCACTGACACAGCGGAAACCACATATCAGTTCAGAGATCCGACAGGCAGATTGCCTGATGATTACTTTTCTGAAGTACACTTTGGTGAAAGTAAAAGAGACACAAACTTAGTTGCCCATGCCAGAACGGCGCAGTTCCCTGTTGATGGTGGCGGTACAGCATTTCACGTTGGAGAGATTCAATCTGACGCCGCTCAATCCCTTAGAGAGAAAAACAAACGAACAGGGGAAGTTACAAAATACAATCCAAGAACCCGTGATGAAGAAATTCAGATAGCCGAATACGATTATTTATCTCAGCAGCTTGGTGATAAGGTCAGAGGAGCTGAAAATGATCTAAATAGGATTGCATTCGGTGATGATGTTGGGATTGGCACTACATTCCGCAGAGGTCAATATCCAGATAAACTGGAAACCTATAAAAAAATTATTGCTGATTTTAAGAACAAACGAAGCGGCATTGATGGTTATGAGGGATACGAACCAGATCAAATCGAATCTGATTCTACGTTCTTTAGTGACGCCATAGGCTCAATTGCAAACGCAAATTCAGAATTAGCTGTGTTTGCCCAGTACATCAAAGATGTCGCTGAAGATGTGCCGCCTGAGTATGTACAGTGGGCTGATTCATATATTTCAAGCGCCCCCGACATAGATGTCTTATCGTCAGGTCTAAAAAGGTTCGACAATCAAGATCTTTCAAAAAACAAGACAGGCGCACCGTTTATTGAAAGCACAGATTCATGGGTCAACATGACATTAAAACGTCAGTTGATGGATGCGATTAAATCTGGGGCTGACTATATCACCTTGCCAAATCCAGAGATGGTAAAGAAATATACTCAGGGCGATCTTGAGGGCCACAGATCTTTCTATGGAGAAATTGCTCCAAGCAACCTCCTTGATATAGCTAGATCGTATGACCCAGACGCGCAGCTAGTGGGTAAAACCATAGAGACATCCGCAGCACTAGAACCTGTTACAGCCCTGCCTTTAACTAGAAGGCTTGTGGAAGCCATAATGAAAAAAGGCATCTCAACATACGCCGTGCCATTGGCAGTAGGCACTGGGGCAGGTTATGGTGCGTTAGATCAAGTAGGAGGCCAAGATGGCGAGAGCGGCAGTTAAGCGCGTAGCGCAGGCAGAAATCAGGGCGGCTAAGAGCTTCCTAGAGCGCCGTGGGTTGGATAGCGATGATGTCTCCCCCCGCAAGTTTGCGATGGCAGCTAAAGAGCTGGACAAGGGCTTTGCAGATACGCTCAAGATCCTAGCGCGTGAATTATCAGCGGGGGATGTATAAATGAACCGCGCAAGTTTTGGAAAATTAATGTCAGGAGGACGCAACGTGACCTACGGAAAAAAGAAGCCTGTTAAAAAGATTAAAAAGCCAGTAAAGAAAAAGGGTACTAAGAAAGGATACTAAATGTCAGAGGAAAAAAAGGATGTGACTGTTCACGTCACTGGCGTATCCATGTCAGGAGGCGTTAAAAATGACAGTCAGCGATCTGCTTCAACAGATCAGGATAAATCTGGACAAGAAAAGGCTAGAGATAGCTGAGAGTTTGGTCGATGGTCGGGTGTCCGACTTTAGCTCATACCAAAAAAACGTAGGGATCGCCGAGGGTTTAATGCAAGCCTCAGAGATTATCCGCGAAACGATTAAAAATATTAACGAAGAGGATGAATGACGTGTCTCATCAACATGATAAAACTTACACTGACGAAGATACCGAAGCCAGTATAACTTCGGAGCAACTGCCAATACCTTTAAATTGGAAGGTTTTAGTCCAACCTAATCAGGTTAAGAAGAAAACCGCGAGTGGGATACATCTCCCAACAATATCACAAGATAATGAAGAATACCTGACAGCTCATGGCACAGTTTGCGCCAAGGGTGACTTGGCATATCGGGATCGTGACACTGGCGAACGCTGGCGTTCGGAAGTCTTTCCCAAGGTCGGAGATCGCATAACCTATGGAAAATATGCTGGTCAGAAACTTGTTATCAAGGGCGTCAAATTCCTTCTGCTGAACGATGATGAAATCACATCGATCTTGCCAGACGGAGTTGACGTTGCAGCATATGTGGGGTGATTCAAATGGCAGAAAGTAACATTATGAATGAAATCGAGGCCGAAATTAAAAAGGCCAAGGGTGAAGTGGAGGACTTCGAGATTGAAGTCATTGACGATCCCGTACAGGAGGCCAAGGAAGAGGCTGTGGACGTCGCTGAAGAGCAGGAGCCAGATTATGGCCCCAAGGTTCAAAAGCGCATCCAGAAGCTCGTAGGGCAGCGCCGTGAGGCTGAAATCCAAGCCCGCCAGACACAGGAGCAAAACGAACAGCTCCAAAAACGTCTGGAACGCTTAGAGAAGGGATCGCAGCAATCTGCTGAAGAGAACTTCAACCAGCGTTACGCTCAAACAAAGCAGGCTTTGCACAAGGCTGTGGAGGAGGGCGACACCGACGCGCAGGTTAACTTCCAAGAGCAAATGGCTGACATGCGAGCGGCCATGCGTATTGCAGAAATGCAGAAACAACAGCGTCAGCAACGTGCCGTATCCCCTACAGTGGGCCGCGCACAGCAAGCTGCACAAAACCCAGCTCCCCCCAAAGCTATGTCTTGGTGGCAGCAAAATAACTGGTTCAACGCCGCAGGTTTTGAACGAGAAACAGCCGCAGCCCGTGCGATTGATGTCCAGCTTGACTTAGAAGGTTACGACAAAAATTCGGACGATTATTACGATCATTTAAACACCCGTTTACAAAAGGTCTTTCCTGAGTTATCTTCTGGATCAAGTCCGAGTAAAGCTAGAGCAAAAAGTAGACCACCAGTCGCCCCTACTACAGGCGGTTCAAGCTACAAGGGCAATAGAGTTAGAATGTCGCAAGATCATCTTAGAATGGCACGGGAACTTGGTATTAATGACGCAGATGGCCTTAAAAAATATGAAGCCGAAATTCGTCGTCAACAGAGGGAACAATAATCATGACTGAGAAAAGAAATGTTCGTGCGGAAGAAACTCGCAGCTCCGTGCGCGATGAGGAAGCTCGTCGTGAAACAGCATGGAAACCCCCAGCACTTTTGGATGCACCCGAAGCTCGTCCCGGTTTCGTCCAACGGTGGGTAGCGACCTCGATTCAAGGGAAAGATACTCCTGACAACGTCTACAAACGTATGCGGGAAGGGTGGTCAGCGCGTAAAGCTGAAACTGTGAAAGATAAGTTGTTTTCGACTATCAATCACGGACAGTGGGAAGGTTGCGTAGGCATCGAAGGAATGTTGCTCTGTGAAATGCCCGAAGAACGGCATCGATCAATGAAGTCATACTATTCTAACAAGAATGGTGAGCAAAACGAATCCGTTGCGGGTGACCTTGATGCGCTAGGACGGCGTAATGGGCTACCAATCCATCAGGATCGGAAGTCTGAAACAAGTCGCGGCAGAAATCTTTCTGCCATGAGCGATTAACTTTAACGCTATAGGAGCGAAAAATGGCAAATGTTGATGCTGCTTTTGGGTTTGTCCCAGTTCGCCATATGAGTGGTAATGCGCCTCGTGCTAATAAGTACACTATTGCTAGTGGTCTTGCAGAGAACATCTTTAAAGGTGATCTTGTAATTCTCATTGCCAGTGGCTTGCTTACTCCGCACACCGCAGGGGAAGCCAATAATATTGGTGTCTTTGCAGGGGTATCATATACCGCAGCAGATGGTTCATATGTGTACAGTGAATACTGGCCTACGGGTACAGTGGCCACAGACATCATAGCTTATGTCTATGACGATCCGTACACTGTCTTTAAAGTTCAATCCGCAGGTACAACTGCTCAGACTAATATCGGCAACTGCGCTGATGTTGTTGCTGGCGCTGGATCTACTTTGACAGGTCAGTCAGGATTTGAACTTAGTGGTACAATGGCCGCAGGAATTGCTTCCTGTAAGATCATTGCACTTTACGATGCACCAGATAATGCTTTTGGTGCGAACGCGATCATGGAGGTGACCATCAATGAACACCTTCTTGGTACGAACATCGCAGGCATTTAAGGAAGGATTTAAATCATGGCTATGAATCGCGCATCATTTGCGAAAATGCTAGAGCCGGGTCTAAACACTTTGTTTGGCCTCGAATATGACAGCTACCCATCCGAATACGAAGCAGTGTTCTCTTCTAACACCTCTCAGAAGGCTTACGAAGAAGACGTCCTGCTCGCCGGATTTGGCGCTGCCCCAACTAAAAACGAAGGTGCATCTGTATCGTATGATGACGCTGGCCAGCAATGGACTGCGCGTTACCAGCACGAAACGGTTGCTTTGGCATTCTCAATCACTGAGGAAGCTGAAGAGGACGGCCAGTACGGCTCAATCGCGTCTCGTTACACCAAGGCACTTGCACGGTCTATGTCCTCTACTAAAGAGATCAAAGCCGCCAACGTCTTGAACAACGCTACATCTGTAAACGGTGGCGACGGCACTACTCTCTTGAGTACTGCTCACCCAACGCAGAACGGCAACCAGTCAAACACGTTAGCCACAGCGGCTGACTTGTCTGAGACATCACTTGAGTCAATTCTTATCCAGATTGCGGATATGAAAGACGAGCGTGGTCTTCGGGTTGCGGCACAGGGTACACAGTTGATTATTCCAACTGCCTATACCTTTGTTGCAGAGCGTCTATTGGAATCACAGCTCCGCACTGGAACTGCTGACAACGATATTAACGCCATTAAGAGTGGCGGCTATTTGCCAAAAGGCTATCATGTGATGCGCCGTTTGACAGATGCTGACCAGTTCTTTGTGCAGACAGACGTCCCAGATGGTCTGAAATACTTTACTCGTTCAGCAATGAAAAAGGGTATGGAAGGCGACTTCGAGACTGGTAACATTCGCTATAAGTGTCGTGAGCGTTATTCGTTTGGTTTCACTGATTGGCGCGGCATCTTCGGTTCCGAAGGCGCATAAGCTAAAAACCTAGTTTTGGTTTGATTGGGGCGGTCTTCGGATCGCCTCTTTCTTTTTACCTTTCCCTCTTGCAATACCTGATTTAGTGTACTAGATAAGGTGTATAGAGTTTAGAAAGGATTTTTTTTGATATGGCTTATGATCACACTCACCAATACGCCCATCGCTACCATGACGCAATCGCTGGTCGCAAACGCGCAAACGCAGCAACCTCACGCCGCCGCCACTGGCTTGAGGTTAACGAAGACGCGCAGGAAATGCTCGACTTTCTTTCTGGAAATTATGGCGACGGCTTCCTTGGCGCAATGAACGCCAGCATCGATGAGTGGGGTGGTCTGACTGACAACCAGATGGCCGCAGTTCGCAAAATCATGGCAAAACGTACTGCACAGGCTACTGAGTGGGCCGCACAAGACGCAAAGTCTGATTGGGTCGGCACAGTAGGTGAGCGTCAGTCTTTCGCACTCACAGTCAAGCACGTTGTTAGTCTTGATGGTGTGTATGGCACAAGCTACATCAATATCTGCCGCGATGCTGACGACAATGTTGTAATTTACAAAGGTTCTAACTGCTTTGGTAAAGGCAGTGCGGTTGTGTGCATGGCCAAGATCAAGGAACATGGTGAGCGTGAAGGTGTAAAGCAAACCATTATCCAGCGCCCCACCAAAGTAACAGTCAACGGAGAGGTTTGGTAATTATCAACCAGAGGCGGTCTTCGGATCGCCTCTTTCTTTTTAATCGAACCTGTTGTATTGTTTCCGCATCCCTGACAGCCGCATGGTGCGTCTGACATTTGCCACGACAGGAGAATCACATGGCTAATACAACTTTTACTGGGCCAGTGCGCTCAGAAGGCGGCTTCCAAGTTGTCTCTAAAAATGCAACAACTGGTGCTTATACAGACATTGCAACTATTGCTTCCACAGGTATTGTTACCGACAAATTTGTAAAGCACGTTGGCTTTGCCACAGGCGTTACTGTTAACTCAACCGCAGGCGACAGCCCAGCGATTGGTGAGTTTACTCAGCCAGCAAATACAATCATCACAAACATTAAAATCTTTTGTGCTGTAGCTCCTGTTATTGGAACGGGTGACATTGGCTATGAAGTTGGTACATCCTCTTCGGGCGCACAAATTGTTGCGGCTATCGCAGACGAAATCCTAGATGGCGGTACAACAGTTGTCGTTGGAAACGTAACAACTACTACCTTGGTTGCTACTACTCAAAACGCAACAACAGCACCTATTTCTGCTCAGTATGCTTCTGCGGAACGAACCATCTTTTGTAATGTTACAAACACTGTAAACTCCACAACGGATGGGTCGTTTACGTTCATTATTGAGTACGTTCAAATTGCGTAATTAATCTGGTGGGGTTAACGCCCCACCATTAATTTCTAGGAGATTAACATGGGCGTACAAACAGACGTACAAGTCAAATTTATAGCCGACGAAAACGCAGCCGATCCTGATCGACTGGTTACAGCAGCTCGACCAAATACATCAGCCACAATGGCGGCAACTACCTTCTTAGGTGGCGGCGCTAGAAACGTAACTGTCACGACGGCAGGGACTGGCGACAACAATAAGACGTGTACCATTACTGGCACAGATGTTTTTGGTAATGCTATTACTGAAGTGATAACTTCAACGGGTTCTGCAGAAGCAGTGGCGGGTGCTACGTTATTTTTAACCGTCAGCGCAGTAGAATGCTCTGCCCAGTACGCTGCAAACATTACAGTTGGCTCTGGGTCACTTTGTGCCAGTGCAGTAGCTGGGGGTGGTCGCACACGACTGAAGGGCTATTCAATTGTCTCCGCTGGAACGGCAGGGCTGGTTGATTTCTTTAATGGTACGCCAGACAGCGGCACTATCATATTTAAGGCACAAACAATTGGCACAGACAATTCAACTGTAGATAATACTATTCCAGACGAGGGCATGTTGTTTAAAGATGGCCTCTCTGTGAAATATACAGTTGCCACAGTGGTATTAGCGAACGTGTTCTTCGCGTAGGGGAAATAAATGGCAACTTCTGGAACCGTAGCGTTTAAACCTGACATACAGGAAATAATCACTGAGGCGTTTGAGCGTTGCGGACTTGATCCACAAGTTCAGACAGGTGATCGGGCTGTGTCAGCACGGCGCAGCCTTAACCTCCTCTTCTCTGAGTGGGCAAATAGGGGTATTAACTACTGGGCGCTGTCGCAAAAGACTTTGACCCTAGTGAGCGGCCAGACAGCGCCATACCCGCTTCCTGCTGGCACGATTGATATTTTGGACGCGGTAATCCGCGACAGCTCTGGGACAAATACGTCTGACCAGATTATTAATCGCGTTTCAATTGCTGATTACAACCAACTGCCAAACAAAACGTCACCGGGCAAGCCAAGCCAATACATGCTGGACAAGCAGATCACGCCAGTCCTCTACATCTGGCAGGTTCCAGACAGGACAACGTACAGCATTATCTACTGGGCCATAAACCAGCTAGAGGATGTCACGGCGTCAAATCAAGATGCCGACATCCCATATCGCTGGAACGAATGCATCTGCGCTGGCCTAGCGAGTAAGCTGTCACTGAAATTTGCGAATGATAAGTTTACAATATTGAATGAAATGTACGAACGCGCGTTTAGCTTTGCAGCTTCCACGGATAATGACGGCGTAAGTTTGAGGATTCAGCCAACTGCGCTGAATTTATCTTAATGGCAAAATACGCAAGAGGAAAAAAATCTTACGCAATAAGCGACAGAAGCGGTCTTCGGGTCAGGTATACCCAACTAAAGACCACTTGGGATGGCTTGCGTGTTTCGCCAGAAGATTGGGAGCCGAAGCACCCGCAGCTCACGCCTGCAAAGAATGTCGTTGACGCAACGGCACTGTTTAATCCGCGCCCAGATACAGATCCTGAGAACGTAGCAATTTTTATTGGTTTTACGCAGGATTGGACAATAGATCCGCGTCTCTTGCCGCCAGTGGGTGTCCCTGCGTTTGCTAATGTTGGAAATGTCTCTCTTGATCTCAGTAGTGTACCTAGCCCATCAGGCTTGGGCGGAACAGGCGGAACAGGCGCAGAACTACTAGAGCTGACACTAGCAGAGACTGGCGTGGGCGGCACGGGCGCAGTCGGTACTGTATCGCTAACTGGTGTCAAAGGCGTGTCTGGTTCGGGCGGTACGGGCGGCGTAGGCGTAGAGGCTCTGAGCCTATCGATTAATGAAACGGGTGTCGGCGGCACAGGCGGCGTTGGCGCAGAAGATGTAAATATTATGGGCTGGGGCAACATGGGCTGGGGCGAAGATACATGGGGTGATGGACGATGAATTACACAACATTAAAAGCAAACATCCAGAACTTTTTGGAAGACGATTCCACAGAGCTGGTTGCGTCTATTGATACAATCATAGGTCAGGCCGAAGACATGATCTTCCAGCGCCTGCCAAACTTGCCGTGCTTTAGGTTAACCACGTCAGCAAACATGGTTGCAGGGACATTTGATTATACAGTCGCATCCGCGCGGATGATACGTCAGGTGTCAGTGATAATCTCAAGCAACGTGTCATACCTAGATCACAGGATTGATTCATATCTTCGTGATTACTGGCCTAACTCAGCCACGCAAGGTGTCCCAGAGTTCTACAGCACAAAGACCGCAGGGACGGCTGGAACGGTCATTACATTGGCCCCAACGCCAAACTCGACTGACACTTACCAAGTGGACTTCATTGCCCCAGAGGCGGGGCTAAGTTCTAGCAATGCAAATAATTGGATTGGCGACAACGCAGAAAATGTGTTACTATCAGCATGTTTATACGAGGCATCAGCGTTTCTCAAAGCTGGAGAGACATTGGCGCTTTACAAAACACAATTTGACGAAGCACTGCAATTATTCATACAAGAGATGCAACGCGATTACGCCGCAGAATACAACGGAGGTCTATAATGGCTATTACACAAGCGATGAGTACACTGTTTAAGAAAGACGTTATGCTGGGTGATCAGCACTTAGACAGCGATACGCTTCACATTGCTCTATATACAAGTTCAGCAACACTAAACGCGACCACGGATGGCTACATAACAGCCAATGAAGTGGCCAACGGCGGTGGCTACACCACTGGTGGCGAGGCTCTGGCAAGCAAGACAGTAGAAGAAAACAGCACCAGCGGCGTGTTCGATGCTGCCGATCCAGAGTGGACTTCAGCTACATTTACTGCCCGTGGCGCATTAATCTACAACAAGACACTGGGCGATGCATCGTCAAACGCGCGAGGCGCAATCGCCATCTTAGACTTTGGTGGTGACTTCACCGTCAGTGGGGGTACATTCAAGATCGTATTCCCTGCGAACACCAAAGATAACGCAATTGTAAGGATAGACTAAAATGGCTTCAACCTATGTAAATGACCTTCGCCTCAATGAGATGGCAACTGGCGATCAGTCAGGCTCATGGGGAACGGTTACGAATACGAACTTAGAACTGATTGGTGAGGCTCTGGGCTACGGCACAGAGGGCATTACAACCAACGCTGACACGCACACCTCAACAATAGCTGACGGTGCTACAGACCCTGTCAGGGCATTGTACGTTGAATATACGGGTACGCTCGACTCAGCGTGTACAATTACTATTGCGCCCAACACAGTAAGCAAAGTTTGTTTTATTGAAAACGGCACGTCAGGCTCTCAAAACATTATTATTAAGCAGGGTTCTGGCGCTACAATCACTATTCCACCGGGCGATACAAAGGCTGTCTATCTTGACGGCGCTGGATCTGGAGCCAAAGTGGTCGATGCCTTCGCCTCGCTGAGCGTGGTTGATCTGAAGGTTCAAGACGATCTAACTGTTACGGATGATATGACTGTTGGTGGAACGCTGGGTGTGACAGGTGCTGTTGCTCTTGCAGCAGACGTAACCTTTGCGAACGGCGCAGATATTATCACAGCTACAGCAGGTACATCCAACTTTAGAGCAGGCGTAAACGCAGGGGATGCACTAGCCAGTGGCGGTGTTCAAAACGTAGTCGTGGGCGATGAGGCTGGCACGGCAATGACCACTGGTTCTCAAAATTCAGCGTTTGGTTATAAGGCTTTAGCTGCAACTACAGGAGCCGATGATAACAGTGCATTTGGCTGGGAGGCCTTAAAAACTAATACGAGTGGAAGCCTTAACGCGGCTTTTGGTCGAAGTGCTTTAACTCTGAATGCGGGGGGAAGTTCTAATTCAGCATTTGGCTATGCGGCACTTTCAAGCAATTCATCTGGAACATTTAACACAGCTATGGGCCGCCAAGCTGGCCTTAATGTCACAACAGGCGCAAACAACACCCTCGTCGGTGGTCTTGCTGGTGATGCTATTACTACTGGTGGGTCAAATGTCGCATTGGGTACTGAGGCACTTAGTGCAAACACCACCGCCAGCGACAACACGGCAGTTGGGTATCAGGCTGGGTATAGCAATACTACTGGTGCTAATAACGAAGCATTTGGTAAAACTGCTTTGCGTACTAATACTACAGGTACGCAAAATAATGCTATGGGTTCCGGGGCGCTGTATGCAAACACAACTGGCTCTCAAAATGTAGCTATTGGTGGTGGCGCTTTAGATGCTAACACTACTGCTTCCAACAACACGGCTGTGGGATATTCATCTTTAAGTGCAAACACCACAGGCCCTGACAACGTAGCGGTTGGAAAAGAGGCATTGCTCGACAACACTACGGGTTTAGAGAATACTGCTGTGGGTTCTAGAGCATTGCCCAACAACACTACCGCTAATTATAACACTTCTGTTGGTAAGGACTCAATGTTCTACAATACCACAGGCTCTAACAACACAGCAGTTGGTAGGAAAGCTTTAGAAGACAACACTACTGCTTCCAACAACACGGCTGTGGGATATTTATCTTTAAGTGCAAACACCACAGGGGCAAACAATACTGCAGTAGGCTCAAACGCAGGTTTAGCAGTCACCACGGGCGGATTCAACACCTTTGTGGGTGGTTTAGTTGGTGATGCAAACACTGTTGGTGACCACAACACTGCTATGGGTTACAACTCTTTAGGGGCTAATGTTGTTGGTGACAGAATCGTAGCCGTAGGGTCTGGGACTTTAAGATCACACGCCCCATCTACAAACGCAGATACTTACAACACGGCTGTAGGCTACGATGCAGGTCAGGCAGTCACCACGGGTATTTATAACACCCTCATTGGTGGACTTGCTGGCGATGCTTTAACTGACGCTGATTTTAATGTGGCAGTAGGCACCTTTGCACTTACAGTTGATACATTAGGCAGCAGGTCTACAGCGTTAGGTTATGGTACTTTATCGACTCAAAACTTTACGTCAGCTACAAATTCTTTGAACACGGCAGTTGGTTATTTTGCAGGTAATGCAGTAACCACGGGTGTTTCTAACACCCTCATTGGTTCATTTGCAGGTGATGCTTTAACTGACGCTGATAACAATGTTGCTATAGGCATTGGTGCTTTAGGTGCGGATACTAAAGGCAGTCGTTCAATTGCTATAGGTGAAAGTGCTTTAGCTACTCAAAACTTTACGACAGGTACAATTACTTACAATACTGTTGTAGGCGCTGCTGCTGGGTACAATGTGACAACGGGCATAAACAACACCCTCATTGGTGGACTTGCGGGTGATTCTTTAACTGATGCGGATTATAATACTGTTGTAGGATATAATGCATTAAGCACTGATGTTTTAGGTAGCAGATCAGTTGCGATTGGTTTTGAAGCACTAAAGACTCAAAATCCGGGTAGTGCCGTAGATATGTACAATGTGGGGATTGGCTTTAACGCAGGTCAACAAGTCACCACAGGCGTACAGAACACCTTTATTGGCGGTCTAGCTGGAGATGCTACTGATGATGGTACTGGGAATGCAGCAGTTGGTTACGGTTCGTTAAGTGCTAACTGTGGTAATGATAATACGGCAGTTGGAAAATTCGCTTCAGTATTATGTACGGGGGCAAATAATACTTCTTTAGGAGCCGATGCGGGTTCTGCTCAAACTTCTGGTGGAAATAACATATTTTTGGGCCATGACGCAGGCCGTACAGGTAGCCCCGGCGGTAATGTTACTACTGCTAGTAACATCTTATGTCTTGGCGATGATAACATTGCTACAGCAAACATCCAAGTTGATTGGACTGTAGCATCAGACCAACGTGATAAGACGGACTTTACTGCATTAGACCTTGGCCTAGACTTCGTCAAAGCACTAGCACCTGTCACATACAAGTGGGATAAACGCTCTAAGTATGGCGATAAAACTGCTGATGACTATGACCTTGCCGCACAGACACCTGACGGCACACACAAAGAAGACTGGTTGGACATTGGCTTTAAGGCTCAAGAAGTCCAAGCCCTTGAGGAAGCTGCTGGATATACAACTGCCGCTAAGAAAAACCTTACTGTATCTACAGCAGGTGATGGCAAGCAGATGGGTATTAAGTACAACAAGTTTGTACCAATCCTAGTCAAAGCCATACAAGAGCAGAACGCTTTAATCGAAGCCCTGACGGCTCGTATAACAACCCTAGAAGGATAACTACAATGACTGATACCCCAACCGCTGGAGAAATCGCACAGCACTACACTGCGATGGGCCACTCTGTTGACTTGATTAATGCAGGTAAGCCAGAAGGTACGTCCGATGCTGATTGGGCCGACACAGTGGCACGCAATGTTGATCATCTGACACTCATGGTAGCTAAAGGCTTCTGGACTACAGAAGACATGACTGCCGTAAACGCTGCGATTGCTGCGTAACTTAAAGGAGACTTAGTGATGGCTAAAAATGACAAAACCCCAATCACAGTCAACGACATTGAATACCTTGTTGAAGACATGAAAGACGAGCAGAAGGTTATGCTTAACCACGTCAACGATCTTGGCCGTAAGATGGACAATGCTCGTTTCAACTTAGATCAACTTGCGGTGGGGCGTGATGCCTTCGTTGCACGCTTGGCGGACTCTTTGGAAAACCCCGAAGAAGCTGTCACAACCCCAGAAGGATAACTACAATGGCAAGAGACGCAGAACAAATCGCACAGGACCACTCAGCAATGCTGGGTAGTGTGTCGGTAATTACTAACGTGATTGATGATAGCAATGAATTTTGTAACGACATGACGTTAGCTGAAAAGAAAGAGCGTGTAGCTCGTAGCAGTGGCTATCTGGCACACATGAAGGCGTTAGAAGATTGGGGCAGCGAAAGCTTCACTGAAATTGACGCCGCTATATCTGCGGCAAACACGTTTGCTGGCTCTTAATTATGGAGATGGACGCGCTTTTGAACATGGTATTTGCTGCGGTAATTAGCGGTTTAGGGTGGTGGATTAAATCCCAGCACGATGAGATAAAGCGCGTCACTATTCTGTTGAACAGAACCCGTGAAGAAATGGCCAAAGAGTATGTCACAAAGGCTGATAGCTCTGAGGTTCTCTCACAGATTATGAATAAATTCGACCGCCTTGAGGAAAAAATAGATCGGCTGATGGAGCGATGAGATGGATCGCTATATTGCTCCTAGCTGGATGCACTACAGTGTACCAACCAATGACTTTTAGCGGTGCTTGTAATGGCGACGACAAGTGCCAGCGCAATCGAGACGCTGAAACCTTGTTCTACATTGGACAAGCAGCCGCAGCTATGGAAATCGTATGCCCAGATATGGTAAACACATATGGCTCTGCCTGCATCTACTAGCAACCACGGCAGGCAACGCGCAGGACATTAATGGCGACCTAAACACCAACATAGGCGCTGGCTCTAACGTGGACAGCAACAATACCAACGACACTAACAGCGTCGTCAACAACGGCGGTCAGGGCGTCATGGGAAATCCTGTACCCACAGCAATGGCACCGACTATAATGGGTGGCGGCGGTAATGATAGCTGCTTAATCCCCACATCTCGCGGCTTCCAAGTGAGCCTATTTGGTGTCGCCGAGGGTAGGATGTCGCAGGACGAGCAGTGTAATCGGCGTAAAGACGCTAGACTGTTGGGAGCGCCGCAGGCGGTTGGTGGACTTGGCTTGCAGGTGTCAGGGATCAGTAGGATGTGTGTGGATAACGCTAAGGTGTTCAAAGCAATGGCTTTAGCCAACACGCCCTGCCCAGTAAATGACATTGCCACAGGACGTCTTTTGATAGGTCGCCAAGCCTTCGAAAAATACCGTTCAAATCCGAGAGTCTTTGTGGTAGGGTACGAACTAGAGAAGGTTTTCTGGAATACCCTGTTAATGATTGGAAAGGACTTGCCAGATGTTGAAGAAAACAATCGTAGCCAGCCTAGTCTGTCTGACCGCTTCAGGCGCAATGGCGGATCAAACGATAACCGACCTGCAAACGACGGCAGACGCGGTGATGGATCAGGTGAGTCTCTCACGGACACTGGCGACGGGGGCTAGCTACTACGCGGCCCGTGGCGGTATTGCACCTGACGGCTCTGTGACTAGGGCGCAGTTAAGCGCAACGATGGCTAGCGCATACAATGCGGCCATCTCAAATGTTCAGAGTGCAACCTATTACAACACAGCTAACCTGCTGGAAGACAGTGCAGCCGTTTCGCTGGATAACCTGTCGGTGGCAGTGGACAGTCTAGTTGCGGCAACAGTTACGTTCGCAGCGGTCAGCGCTGTTTCACAAATGGCCAGTGAAGCAGACACTGTTTCTGAGCGTCAAGATTTGCAAGACACACTCAATACCACTGACATGACCATTACAGACGCCGATGTGTCTGAATATAACACCGCGCTGGCTGAAGTCGAGACCTATGCCCAAGAGGCCGCTGGATTTCTAGCTGCATCACGAAACACTACCTTTACCAGCGTGACCGACGACTGGGCTGGGCGCAACAACGTGCGCGTGGACCAGAGAGCAACGGCTACATACACCGCTGCGAACGACAGGCTAGTGATGTCGTTTATGCGCAGCGAAGGCCGAAGGGTCTACTTGTCTATGGGTAATTTCTTGCAGGCTGACTTCCAAACAGTCGAAGATATTTACGAAGCGGGGATTGCATACGGTGGGTGATGCGGAGGTCAAAATCGGCGGGTTTACGTTTAAGGGATGGTATCTTGCTGCTGCCCTTCCTCTGCTTGGCAGTCTTAGTGGCGGCATCTATTATGGCTATGATGTGGTTAATCGGTTCTGGGACGTGGAGCAATCAGTTACCGAGGTTCTCGACGCCACCTCCCGCATTCAAGCATTGGAACAAACCGTTGATCAATCAGACGTGGCAGGACTAGACTCGAAACTCTCACAGATCAGCACTCAGATGATTAACATCCTTGAACAGCAGAAGACGCTGCTTGACCTACGCAGTAAAGTCGAGCGTGCGGAGCTAATCACCGACGGCATCGACGCCAAAATAAAGCAACTTCAGTCTGACGTTGACAACGTTTGGGACGCGATCGACGAATTAGGAAAGCCGCTATGAATGACTATGATCTGAACAAAAATGGTGTTTTGGACATTGATGAGCGTGAGCTGCTGATGCAAGACCGCCGAATGCGTATCGAAGATAACAACGCCCAGCGTGACCAATCCCGCAAGATGATTTGGTGGGTGCTTGCTGGCATGTTATGCTACCCTTTCTTTGTTATCGGCTCCAGCTTCCTCGGATTGACTGGCGCGTCCGACATCTTAGGGAGCATGGCGACGATATACTTCCCCGCGACCAGCCTTATATTAGGCGCGTTTTTCGGGGCTAATGCATACCAAGCGAAAAAGGATTGAAAATGTTGCAAGCACTCATAGGCCCAGTAAGCGGCCTGCTAGATAAATTCATTGAAGACAAGGATCAAAAAGCGTCACTCGCACATGAAATTGCCACGATGTCAGAACGACATGCGCAAGAGCTGGCAAAGGGACAGCTTGAAGTCAACAAAGCTGAAGCTGCCAGCGGTTCGTTGTTTCGTGGCGGTTGGCGTCCTGCTGTTGGCTGGATTTGCGTAGCTGGATTTGGTGTAAACTTCCTGATCTCCCCAATCGCCGCAGGCTTTGGGTTTATAGTCCCGCAAGCTGACACAGCGGTCATGCTACCCGTCTTGATGGGCATGCTAGGTTTGGGTGGTTTGCGTACAGTTGAAAAGGTCAGGGGGCTAAAGTGAAGATTACAGCCAAACAACTGGGTGCCATGATCCCGACGAACAAAGACGTTGACGCTTGGTGCGAAGAACTGAACAAGGCTTTGCCCGTCTATGACATCAATACGCCGCAGCGTATCGCCAGCTTCATCAGCCAATGCGCTCACGAAAGCCGTGACTTTACTGCGTTGGAGGAAAACCTCAATTACTCGCAGTCGTCTCTTGAACGAGTATTTGGCCGTTACTTCGGCGCGGGCAAGCGAGATGCAGCGGCGTACCACCGCCAGCCTGCAAAGATTGCAAACTACGTCTACATGGATGAGTTCCGTTCAAGCCGAGGTGCGCTGGGTAACGTCCAAGAGGGAGACGGCTGGCGCTTTCGCGGCAAGGGTTTGAAACAATTGACTGGACGTAGCAACGTCGAAGGCTTTGCCAAAGAGTATGGCATCACAGCAGAAGAAGCATCCGACTGGCTTGAGACTAAGGAGGGCGCACTGGCGTCTGCACTGTGGTTCTGGGGCAAGAACAACCTTAACGCCATCGCTGACACGGGCAGCGTGAAAGCAGCAACTAAGCGCATCAACGGCGGCAGTATTGGACTTGCTGACCGTGAAAGCCGCTACGCTACCGCCATGCAGGCTTTGACGGGTGACATCCCCGCGCGAGCGCCCGTATCAAAGACGCTGCGTGTTGGCAGTAAGGGCGACGCGGTTAAACAGATGCAGCGCAAGCTGAACATCGCCGCAGATGGTGACTTCGGACCCGGAACAGATAAAGCGGTTAAGGCTTGGCAGTCTTCCAAGGGTCTGACGGCTGACGGCGTACTAGGCCCAAAGAGTCTTGCCGTTATGTTTGCGTAATTAGTGGCAGGCATCCGACCCCAAGCCTGCCAGTTGGGCTAAAAATCCAGTTGTGGGCGTAAGTGCCGACCACATGAAACACCTTGCGACAGGGGCTGCCCTATCAATGAGACATATGTTCGATACGAAAACACCAGCACAACCTTCTGTATCGGACCTTCGACGTTAATTTGGTTTGAGCTAAAATGCAATATGCAAACACTGGCGCAAACTAAAATATTGTGTATGATAACTCCAATTGGAGATTGCAGATGCCGTTACAGCTCTTAAAATATCAACCCGGCGTGGTCAAAGACATCAGCGAATACGCTGCTGGTAAAAATGGACCGTTTTGGGTGGATAGTGACCTAGTACGTTTTAAATCGGGCTACCCAGAAAAGCTGGGCGGCTGGGTAAAAGACCCAATCAACGCGCTAGACACTGCTGGCAGCATTACCTCAACGGAAACCACTATTGAGGGCATTGCGCGGCGCATGGTGTACTGGAGATCCACGACTGATGGCGAGGACCGTCTGGCTGTTGGTACGCACAATCACCTCTATATTGTAGAAAATGGCGCTCTGTATGACATAACGCCCCTGCGTGACACCACCAATTCTGCAACCACCACTACCGAGGCACTTGATAATAGCGAGACAGCAATTGATCTTGCCAGCGTTACTGGCTTCAAGACGGCTGGCGCGATCCTAATCGGCAGTGAAGTCATAACTTACACTGGCATTAGCACCCTGACATTAACTGGATGCACTAGGGGAGCTGACAGCACGACAGCGGCAGCACACGATAGCGGGGCCGTGGTTACCCAGATATTAATAGATCCGATCACCACAGCCGACGAAAGCACCACGGTCACTATCACAGACACAGGCCACGGCGCTCAGACCAGCGATTGGGTGGTTTTAAGTGGCGCAGCGGCTACAGGCGGCGTAACAGCAGCCGATCTCAACAGCATGGCTGGCTACCAAGTAACTGTTGTGAACGCCAACACATACACAATCACAGTTCCATCTGAGGCCACATCAACGGTGTCGGCAGGCGGTGGCAATGCAGTAGTCATTAAGTATTTGGTCGGAATATCTGGTGAGCTTGGCGCTCAAAGCTCTGATCCCGCGCTAGGCTGGGGCGTTGGTAGCTGGGGCGAAAGCACTTGGGGTACGTCTAGGGCCGTAACCTCATCTGACGTTAGCTTGGACAATAGTTCGTGGAGCCTATCTTTGTGGGGCGAAGACTTGATCGCTACAGTGCGGAACGGGGCCATTTACTACTGGGATACCTCCGCAGGTACAACAAACCGTGCGGCCCTTGTATCGGACATCACGGGCGCGGAGAGCGTCCCCACGATTGCTAGGGTAACTACAGTCAGCTTTCCTGACCGACACTTCATTGTGGGCGGCGCACAAGCGTATGTGGCTGGCGGTGGCGGCGATGTTGATGACATGCTAATCCGCTGGTCAAGCCAAGAACAGTTTGAAAAGTTTGCGCCCACGGCAACCAACACGGCAGGCGACCAGAGACTACAGATCGGCACAAAGATCGTGGCAATGGTATCGGCGCGTGAGGAAACACTAATTAGCACCGATTCAGCACTTTATGGGATGACGTTCGTCGGTGGAAATTTTGTATTTTCGTTCCGACTTCTGGCTACAGATTGCGGGGCCGCTGGCCTGAACACAATGATCTCAATTGACGGCGATGTCTTCTGGATGGGCAAGAGAAACCTATTTCGCTATGACGGGGTGGTAAAAGAATTGCCCTGCCCTGTTCAGTATTACGTCTTTGACCGTATGCAGAAACGCTACATCGACAAGGTGGTCGTGGGACATAATAAAGCGTTCAAAGAAATCACTTGGTTCTATGTGTCCAACGACAACACTGCGGAAAATAATCCCGAAAACGACAGCTATCTCACATACAACTACGCTGAGAACGCTTGGACGGTTGGCACAATGGATAGAAGTGTGTGGTCAGACAGCTTCGGCGCAAAGACCGTACCGTTTGCATTTGACCCTGACGGCTACCTGTATAATCACGAAACTGGCACAAGCGCCGATGGTGCAGCCATGAACAGCTTCATTGAGGGATCGCCACGCGAAATCAGCGCAGAGGGCGAGACGCTGTACATGGTCGATCAGGTCATCCCAGACGTAAAAATGTCTTCCAATACTAGCCTCGACCTATACATGAACACGCGCAAGTATCCTAACGCTACTGAAGTGGTCAAAGGGCCGTTTACGATTACGTCAACAACGGACAAAGTCAGCACCCGCGCCAAGGGCCGTCAGATCGCCCTCAAGTTCCAAAGCACAGGCACGACAGACCAGTGGACGCTGGGCGACTTCAGGGTCAACTCAAGACAGGATGGGCTGAGATAATGGCACGGCAGGGATCACCACTCGCAGTTCTCAGGCTACCCAGCCCACCCGAAAGTTATCAGCAGGGCTACATGGCTAGATTGAACAACACCCTTGAGCTAGAGAAACAGGCAACATATTTTGCGGCGTCAGTCGGACTGCAAATCGCCGTGGAGCAAGCCGAAGCTACAGCGTGGTTCGTATCGTAATGCCAAATAGCTATACAAACGCCAAAGTTGACTTAACTACCACTGGCGTGACAGTGCTATATACTGCACCCGCTGCGACCACTTCGCTAGTAAAAAGCATCCTAGCGTCGGAAGATAGCGGCAATGCAGACACAATCACAGTTACAATTACTGACGCTGACGCTGCCGTGTTCAGCCTGTTTAAGGTCACTGCGGTTGCAGCCAACACCACTGTTGAATTGCTTAGTGAACCTTTAGTTGTTAAAGAGAATGAAATACTAAAAGTTACCGCAGCCACTGCAAACCGATTGCACGTTGTGGCAAGTTTACTGGAGATAACTTAAATGGCGTATGAACCAATTGTATTAGGGTCAAATTTAATACCCAGCAGTAACCAAAATATAGGTGCGCTGTCTAATGTTTATACCAACCCATACGCTTTAGGGCGAGACCCAACCGTTGAAAACGCAGACGGTACTTTTACAGTTCCGACTTATCAACGCACAGTAATTGACATTCCTGATAACTTCGATTTCTCAATGTACGGCAGGGCTGGCCCAACGCTGCGTTATTTTAACCGTGTAAGAACAGGCGAGATTGAATACGATCCTAATAACGATGTGGTTGATCTAAGCACTTTGGAAGAGGGAGCAGGAGAAAGAAATCCAAATCTCCCCAGTGAAGCGGAAATGATCAAACAAGAGCTAATTGGCGTTGCCACGCAGCTTGCTGGTGGTATTGGTGGACAGATTGGTCGTTCGGTTGCATCTACTGTGGGCGCAGGCGACACTTTTGGATTAGAAAATATTTCAGAAGGATTTACTGAATTTAAAGACAATTTTAAATTTATGGATGTCATTAGATCGCCAAAGACTGGATCCAGTTCTAAAGTTTCAATTAGTCCTGACACACCTTTGGGCCAAATTGCTGAACAAAAAGCTATAATAAAAGCAAAAGACGTGACTCCAGAAGCAAAGATAGATGCTAGAGATGAGATTGCAGATATAAAAGCAGCCAATCCAGATAATTTAGGATACCGCGCAGGCTTCAAAGATCGCGGGAAGTCTTTTGGAAAAAACTCTACAGCCGCAGGCAGGGCAAACTTATATGGATCTGCTGGCGCTGGCATTGCTACCATAGCGGCAAACCTAATTTCTGGCAAAAACCTCAAGGAATCAGTCAAAACTGGAGCAAAAGTTGGTGTTGGTACTTATGTTGGAACATTGATCGGTGGTCCGATAGGTGGCTTGGTGGGTGGGTTGCTCGGTGGCCGTGTGATCTGTAACGAACTCATGCGTCAGGGCATCATGACCCGCAAGCAAGTTGTCCTAGATTACAAGTTTACCCGCGACTACCTAACGCCAACACACGTCAACGGATACCACGTCTGGGCTGTCTGGATGGTAAAGCAGATGCGTAAGGGCCGTCTTGTAGGATTCTGGAAGCACGTCGCTGGACACCGCGCAAACGAAATAGCCTACATCTACGGTGAACGCGCCAAGCCTGACTATCTGGGCAAGGCATATCGTAAAATCCTAGAGCCGATCTGCTGGTCGATTGGTTTCTTTTGCAAGAAAACAGACTGGACAGTTCTCTACACACAGAAGGAAATCTAAGATGGAAGAAGAAATGATGATGCCAGATATGGCTGGCGCTAATATGAGCGCCGACAACCCAATGCGTGACTTGCCCCCAGAGGCACAGAAAAACTTGCTACAGCCAGATGAAGAAATCGGCGCAATGCTTGTTGCACGTTTGTCAGCTATGTCTGAGCAAGAGCTGCAAATGCTTGACACTGTAATCACTCCAGAAGTGGCGCAGGTTCTGATGAAGCTACTTCCAGAGCTTCAAGAGCTTATCGCGGCAGTAGAGGGCGGCGGCATGCCACAAGAGGCTCCACGTCAGGCTCCACGTCAGGCTCCACAGGCGGCTCCACGTCAGGCTCCACAGGCGGCTCCACAGATGGGCGCACTGGGCGGCATGGCTTGATACTAAGATTGGCGACAGTCGAAGATATATCTGAATTGTACATGATGCTCCAAGTCATGCACTCAGAGACTATTGATGGCACGTCGCCAATCTGTCCTGAGACTTTGACCAGTGCAATTAATAACGCGATCCACAGGGGCGTTATTGTCGTTGCAGAAATAGATAACAAAATTGTCGGGTCTATCGCTGGGATGGAAACATCCGATTGGTGGAGTTCTGAAAAATACTTGGCGGATCTATTCTTTTTCGTTTACAAAGAGAACAGAACTTCAACAATAGCTGTGAGGTTAATTAAAAGCTTCATGGAAATTGGCAAAAAAACGAATATGAAGATGAAGTTGGGCCATGTCTACTCAGGCGATGGTGATCGAAAAGATAAATTTTATGAGAGACTTGGCTTTGTAAAAGCTGGGTCGCTCTACACGGAGGCTTAACATGGGCGGTTTTTGCACACCATCATATAGCGATCTTGGGCAAACAAGTGGAACAGTAGCGGGGACGGAAATCCCAGCATGGGTAGCCGCTGCTGGTAAGGGTCTGTTTCAACGTGCGGCAGAAGTAGCTGACGAAGACTACCCGATCTACCCCGGAGCAGGCAATAGAATAGCAGGCATGACAGACGAAGAGCGTCAGGGAAGGAGTATCCTATCTCAGGGCGCTGAAAGCTATATGCCATACATGAACCGCGCTGGCGAGGTCGCAGACACTCTGGGTCAAGGCTACGGTTCCATGTCTCAAGAGGAACTTTTGGGCGATCCGTTTCAAGGCGCGACGCGCGAAGACCTTCTGGGCGACTACCAAGGATCAAGCCGCGCAGATCTTCTGGGTGACTATCAGGGGGCGACACGCGAAGAGTTGTTGGGTGACCCATTTAGCCTTGAAACCGCGCAGCCGTTTATGGACATCTATCAAAGCTCTATGGACCCTGCCGTCCGTGAAATCGAAGAACAGACGCTACGCGCCCAAAACGATGCCCGCGCAAGGGCATCTACAGGTGGCGGTGGGTTTGGCTCACGTCTGGGCATTATGGAGGGCGTAACCGCTGGCAAGGGCGCACAGGCCGCAGGAGACTTGAGGGCTGGCGCAGCCCGTGAGGGTCTTGGCTTTGCCGCTGGTCGTTACGACACAGATCGCGCCGCCAGAGCTGCCACTGAAAACACAATGCGTAATCAGTTTGAGCAAGATCGGTCTGCACGGTTTGGTGCTGAAGACGCAATGCGTGGCCAATTTGAGCAAGATCGTTCTGCACGTTTTGGGGCGGATTCCGCGCTGCGTGGCCAGTACGACACTGATCGCCAGTCACGTTTTGGGGCAGACACACAGGCGCGCTCTGCTTACGAAACAAACGAGGCGTCACGCATTCAGCAGATGGATGCCTATCAAGGCATGGCTCCGATGGTGCAGGATTTACAGACGCAGGCGGCTGCTGGCTTAATTGGGTCTGGGGAAGCCAAGAGAATGCTTGATCAGCAGGCTCTTGACCTAGCTTATGCCGATTTTCTTGACCAGCGTGATTATGACAAGCAACAAGTCAACTTCGCTCTGGGTGCATTAAGCGGCACTCCCTACAACACAATTAATCGTAGCTACACGACTGGATCTCAGATGACTGCCAATCCATCGCTGTTCGGCCAGACGCTGGCTGGCATGGGTGGTCTGTACAGCGCATATAAGATGACTGGAGGATAGGAATAGATCATGGGAATTTTTGGTGCTTCGGGTACAGATCCACTATTAGAATCTATGGGCGTTCTAAACACTCTAGGTGGCAGCACTAAGGCTGGCCAGCAGGCTATTGATTTTGCCAACCAGCTTTACCCACAAGTTGCAGAAGCAGACCCTTGGGAAGCTGCGTTCCAATTCTTTGCTGAAATGGGCCGTCAGGCTTCACAGCCCGGCGCGACTGCGCTTGGCGCGGGTGTAAGCTCATTGCAAGTTCCTATGGACTATCTGAACGCCAAGAAGAAAGAAAAGCGTGAGACAGACCGTGCGCGGATACAGACTGCGGTGCAGATTGCTCCTAGCTTGAAGCCGAAGCCTACCGCTGGTAAAGTAACGTATCGACCAGCGACAGCCGCAGAGCTAGTCCAATATGGCGGTGCATCCGCTGGCCAGATGGGCAGTGACGGTAAGTTTTATGATTTAAGCAAAACAACATCAGGGGGCGGAAGCGCGCTTACCACTTTTGGTATTGTAGATAGTCCAAACGATACAATAGGTACAAATTTGCTTGCAATAGAAAATCTTCTTGGAAGAAAAGTTGCTCTTGATGGTAATAATAATGCTGTATTATCAAAAAATGAATCAGAGATTTTAAATGCACAAGGCTTCCTGATTCCTAAACAATCAGCAGAATCAAAAATAACAACTAAATCTCTTGGTCAGGGATCATTAGCTGAATATATGTCTGCGGAAGATGCAAAGGCGTTTGTTATAGCTCAAGGTCTTTCTGAAGACAGTCCTAACTTTAACAGGATTGTTGAAGATTTAACGGCAGTAAATGATGATCAGATTGGAAAATCAATTATTCAAAATGGTGTTTTCTTAGAGTTGTTCCCACTTTACCAAAATGAAAATTTAGTAAATTTCCAACTGTCTCCAACTAAGTCGCCAGTTGTAC
>Ga0209279_10000140_pt1 | contig 50459 bp, 47 predicted proteins | sample CoawatmetaG00DNA_3_FD_187508 | JGI IMG/M metagenome (GOLD analysis project Ga0209279, IMG submission 187508) | Marine microbial communities from the West Antarctic Peninsula - Coastal water metaG006-DNA (SPAdes) (version 2) | ecosystem: Environmental > Aquatic > Marine > Coastal ...
CAGATTTTAGCGTTGTTGATTGATGAAAAAACGGTTGACGGAAAACAAACTAAGGGTTCAGGAGAACAAAAAGTAAGAAAAGTGGACTTTGAAGACCAGTCTAACGCGCCACACAAATTCATCCTTGTGTTACCTGCGGAGAACGCAAAAATCAATGAACTTAGAAATGGAATCGCAGACTTTAATAAGGAGCACTTTAAGTTTGACAATCTGCGCATTCAAAACATATTTTACGATAAGAGCACACAGCTTGTTATTATTAGCGGCTTACGTTCAAAAGCAAAAGCCTTGGTTTATTTGAATACCTTTAACGAACAAGGAACTGCATTAGGCCAATTTTATCCGAAGGAAATGACGGAGCTTTTCTATATTAACAATCCAAACTTTGGCAAAGTGTATAGAGACAAGGTCCTAAAAGAATATATTCAATACTTTAAAGAGTTATGATTTCAGCAGCAAAAAAAAATCCAGAACTAGCCCAGGCTTCAAATAGAATTTTAGTTGGCACCTCCATTCAAGGAGATGTTCAAACAGACGGAGACATCCGGGTTGATGGTAAAATCACAGGCAACATGACCGTCAACGGAAAACTAGTCATAGGAGAGCACGGAAGTGTTGAAGGCGATGTTGAATGTAAAAACGCATCTATCGCAGGAAGCATGAGTGGAACCTTAAAGGTTCATCAAACGCTATCGCTTTCGGTGTCGGCGAAGGTCGAGGGCAAGGTTCATTCGGAAAAACTTTCTATAGAACCAGGCGCAGAGCTTAACGGGAGCGTCACAATGGGAGCTGTAATGCATAAAATAGGCGCAAAAGAGGAGAAAAGTGTCCAAACAGCCTAACCCATTCTTGCGTTACTCTGGTCTTGCTTTTCAAATGGCCTCCCCCATCTTTGTGGGCGTTTTGTTGGGCCAGTATTTTGACGCCGAGGGAGATACGCCGCTATTCACTATTATATGTACACTTGCAGGAACTTTCGTTGGCCTTTATTTAGCGCTGAAAGATTTCATTAAATGAAAAACATCCTATTCGCACTTCTCTACACCACGGCGTATGTCCTCCAGCTGTGGGTTTTTAGAATTGACAAAATAACAAGCATCTATTTTGCTGTAGCGCTACTTCTTTTGGTCGTTACTAAACTTTTGGGAAGGATACCAAAGGTAAAAGAAGTTGAAAAAGGCTTGGTGTTTTTAGCGTTTTCGACTATCCGATTTTTTCTGTTTTTATCAGCCCTTCTTCCTACGCTGCTGCATCGAACAGCACTTGATGTGTCAAAAAGAGCGGCGATTGCCCTAACAATACCCTTGGTTTTAACGGTTGTTTATGACGCGATAATTACAATTAAAGAGCTGAAAAACAACAAATTGTAACAAAAACCCTATTTAATTCTAGGGGTGTTTGTCGTTGGGTGGATTCCGCACTACATTTGCACCGATTTTACGGCACAGAAATGACCCACATGTTCAAATCATTAGTACGATATACCGCGGCAATAGCACTTCTATTTGCTTCTTTTCAATTGAATGCTCAGCATAAAGATGCTCTTACAGCAACTGTTGATCAATCGAGCACTGCAGAGGGCCATCAAGCTGTTTCTGAGGACCATAACCATACTACAGAGGGTGTTGAATCTCAAGAGATACACGCGTCAGAAGAAGACAGCGAACTGAACATTACAGAGTTGATCATGCACCACATCTCTGATTCTCATGAGTGGCACTTCTTTGACATAGACGGGCACCCGTATTCTTTAGCGCTCCCAGTTATTGTTTATACAAAAAACGGGTTCAGCATGTTTTCTAGCTCGGTGTTTCATCACAACGACAACGGAGAAGTGGTTCACGCCGCGTCTAACGGAGATCGTTTCATTAAAGTTCACGATGTTATATACATTGCATCAGAGAAGAAAATTCACGGAGCTTGGGCTGAGCAGGGAGAGGATCATAAAGTCACCAACGCAAAACCAACGATTGACATTAGCTTGACCAAAAACGTGGTCAACTTGTTTTTAGGCGTAGTTGTTATGCTCGCTTTGTTTATGGGCATAAGTCGTAAATATGAAAATGGCGTTCCACGAGGAAAAGCTAGTTTTATAGAGCCATTAGTGGTTTTCGTAAGAGATGATATCGCCCTTCAAAATATTGGTAAGAAGAATTATATGCGATTTACACCGTATTTACTGACCCTGTTCTTCTTTATTTGGATTAACAATATCCTTGGACTTTTCCCGGGAGGCGCTAACCTTACGGGGAATATTGCTTTCACTATGACATTAGCCGCGCTAACACTCATTATCGTTAATGTTAACGCGAAGAAAGAATATTGGATTCATATTTTTTGGATGCCAGGTGTTCCGGTTTGGGTGCGGCTTATGCTTGCTCCGATCGAGCTTGTGGGTGTGTTAACAAAACCATTTGCATTAATGATTCGTTTGTTTGCAAACATGACTGCGGGCCACATCGTTATTTTGTCATTACTTTCATTAACATTCATCTTTAAGTCACTTGCTATTGCTCCTGCAGCGGTTGCGTTGACCTTGTTTATTTATATCATCAAAGTATTGGTGGCGTTCCTTCAGGCATACATTTTTGCGCTGTTAACCGCTTTGTTCATCGGGCAGGCCGTGGAAGAGCATGACCATCATTAAAAGAGAACCATTAGTTTAATTTAAAATATAGTAAAATGGTAGGTAGTATCGCAGCTCTTGGAGCAGGTTTGGCAGTATTAGGAGTTGGATTGGGAATTGGCCGTATAGGTGGTTCTGCAATGGACGGTATCGCTCGTCAACCAGAAGCTTCTGGTAAGATTCAAACGGCAATGATTATCGCAGCAGCACTAATTGAAGGTGCCGGTTTATTCGGTATCGTAGTAGCGTTGTTGGGTCTCTAATCATTCTCTTTACAAAGTAGCCCAAGCCGGGATTGCCGGCGGGCTACTTTTTAAACTACAAAAGATTAAACACAGCATAAAATGGATTTAGTTACTCCAGACTTCGGTCTCATTTTTTGGACGCTCGTAACGTTCTTGCTTCTTGTGTTCTTGCTCAGCAAGTTCGCCTGGAAGCCTATTCTTAAAATGGTAAACGACCGTGAAGCAAGTATTGAAGATGCTTTGAAAGCAGCGGAACGTGCGCGCGACGAAATGAAGTCTCTCCAAGCAGACAACGAAGCAGTTCTTAAAGAGGCACGCGAAGAACGCGAGCGAATCTTAAAAGAGGCCCGTGAGATGAAGAACAAGATCGTCTCTGACGCAAAGGATATTGCTATCGCTGAAGGCGAAAAAGCAATTGCTTCTGCAAAGGCGGCCATTGCGGCTGAAAAAGCATCTGCTATTGCAGCGCTTAAAAATCAAGCGGCTGTTCTGAGCATCGAAATTGCCGAAAAAGTTTTGGGCAAGGAGCTAAGCGCCGAGAACAAGCAGGCTGAAATGATCAGCAAGATGATTGACGAAGTAAAATTCAACTAAGAGGGTATGAATTATCCAAGGGTTGCCACACGCTACAGTAAAGCATTACTTGACTTGGCCGTTGAACAGAACGACTTAGACAGGATAAGCTCAGATGTTGCGGTTTTAAAGGAAGCGATAAAAGGTTCTGAAGAACTGAAGTCGTTACTGAAAAGCCCAGTAGTAAAGGCAGATAAAAAGCAAGCAGTGCTCCATGAAATCTTCAGCGGTTCTTTTTCTCCGTTGTTTGATCGATTTATCGCACTACTAACTAAAAATGGCCGCGAAAACGTGCTTGCAGGAATATGCGAGAAGTTTGAGAAGGATGTTTTAGAATACAAGGGTATTTTAGAAGCAGAGGTTACAACTGCGGTTGCATTGACGGAAGCGGATAGAGCGAAGCTTGTAGAGACTTTGAAAAAACAATTGAGCAAGGAAATAATACTTTCCGAGAAAATTGACTCATCGGCTATTGGAGGCATGAAACTACTGGTGGGGGGGTTTCAGTTAGATAACACCATTTCAGGAAAGCTCAAAGCATTGAAAAGTCAGCTAGTTGACAAGTCTTACGAGGCGAAAAATTAAGAAAACAAAGACCTTAATATAAAGGATCATGGCAGAAGTAAATCCAGCTGAAATTTCAGCTATTCTAAAACAACAACTCTCCGGAATTGCAGGGGGTGCAGATCTTCAGGAAGTAGGTACCGTGTTAGAGGTGGGTGATGGTATCGCTCGCGCTTACGGCCTAACAAATGCGCAATCTGGGGAATTGGTTGAATTTGAAAGTGGCCAGCAAGGCATCATTTTGAACCTAGAGGAAGATAACGTGGGTATTGTATTGCTCGCGCCATCTAATGACATTAAGGAAGGGACAAGCGTAAAGCGCACCAACACTATCGCATCTATTAACGTAGGTGAAGGAATGGTTGGACGCGTAGTGGACACCTTGGGGAAACCAATTGACGGTAAAGGCCCTATTCAGGGCAAAACCTATGAGATGCCACTTGAGCGTAAAGCTCCAGGTGTTATTTTTCGTCAGCCAGTAAACGAACCCATGCAAACAGGCATCAAGTCTATTGACGCGATGATTCCAATTGGACGTGGACAGCGTGAGCTTATTATTGGTGATCGCCAAACAGGAAAGACGACGGTTGCTATTGACACGATTATCAATCAGAAAGAGTTTTTTGACAAAGGCGAGCCAGTTTATTGCATTTATGTAGCTATAGGCCAAAAAGGCTCTACGGTTGCTGGTATTGCGAAGACCTTACAAGACTCAGGCGCAATGCAGTACACGACTATTGTTGCAGCGAACGCGTCAGATCCTGCACCTATGCAGTTTTATGCACCTTTTGCGGGTGCTGCGATTGGTGAGTTTTTCCGCGACACAGGTCGTCCAGGATTAATTATTTTTGATGATCTTTCTAAGCAAGCAGTTGCTTATCGCGAAGTGTCTTTACTACTACGTCGTCCTCCCGGCCGTGAGGCATACCCAGGTGATGTATTCTATCTTCACTCAAGGCTACTTGAGCGCGCTGCAAAGGTCATTGCAGACGATACTATTGCGTCTCAAATGAACGATCTACCAGAGTCTTTGAAAGGCATGGTAAAAGGAGGGGGTTCTTTAACAGCACTTCCAATCATAGAGACACAAGCAGGCGATGTTTCTGCTTATATCCCGACAAACGTAATTTCTATTACAGATGGTCAGATATTTCTAGAGTCAGATTTGTTTAACTCAGGTGTTCGTCCAGCTATTAATGTTGGTATTTCGGTGTCGCGTGTAGGAGGATCTGCTCAGATTAAGCCCATGAAGAAAGTGTCGGGCACACTGAAGCTGGATCAAGCACAGTACCGTGAGCTAGAGGCGTTTGCTAAGTTTGGTTCGGATTTAGATGCGGCAACAATGTCGGTCATCAATAAAGGCCAGCGTAATGTTGAGATATTGAAACAAGGCGTTAACGCACCTGTTTCCGTCGCTCACCAGGTAGCTATTATTTATGTTGGAACAAAAGGAAAACTGAATAAAGTGCCTGTAGGTAAAGTAAAGGCGTTTGAAATGTCTTTAATTGAATACATGGAGGCCAACCAAAAAGCAGCGCTAGAACGTATTGCCGCAGGCAAGTGGACAGACGCAGAGATTGGCGCTATTGAGTCGTCAATTGCTGAGGTACTTCCTAATTACGAAGCTTAATAATTATATAGTCCCGGTGCTTGCGCCGGGACTTAATATACGCGCACTATGGCGAACCTTAAAGAGCTCAGAAATAGAATAACGTCTATCGGAAGCACGATGAAAATCACTTCAGCGATGAAGATGGTGAGTGCGGCTAAATTGAAGAAAGCCCAAGACGCTATTGTGCAAATGCGTCCCTATTCTTCTAAATTGACTGAAATTCTTCAGAAAGCTTCAAGTACTTTAGACAGTAGTGAAAACGTATACGGCGAAGTAAAAGAAGGCAACAAAACTAGACTGGTGGTGGTCACTTCAAACCGTGGTCTTTGTGGAGGGTTTAATTCAAGCGTTGTAAAAAAGGCCAAGGCCTATATGAATAGCAACGATGAGGACATAAGCATTGCTTCGATAGGTAAAAAAGCAGGTGAAGCGTTTAAGTACGACACTCGATTAGCAGAGAGTAACACAGAGCTTTGGGACGAGATCACTTTTGCTAACGCTTCTGATTACGCTGAATCATTGATGAAGGGTTATTTGGGTGGAGATTTTGATAAGGTGGTTATTATATATAACTCTTTCAGAAACGCAGCGGTTCAAATACCTACGGTAGAGCAATTTTTGCCATTGGCATTAGACAGCAAGGAGGTTAATGTAGACACTACTGAATATTTGTACGAGCCCACGATGACCGAGATATTGGACGATCTAATACCTATTTCTTTAAAGACGCAATTGTATGCGTCATTGTTGGACGCTAACGCCTCAGAGCATGGCTCGAGAATGACCGCAATGCACAAAGCGACTGATAACGCACAGGAGCTTCAAGGGGACTTAAAGCTGGTCTATAACAAAGCGCGTCAGGCGGCCATTACCAATGAGATTCTTGAAATTGTTGGAGGAGCTGACGCTCTAGCATAACCCTTCCAACCTTGTAATTTAAAAAGCCCGTTCTATCAAGAGCGGGCTTTTTGCTGTTCATTTTTATTTGAACATACTATTTAATAAGGTAAATCGCTTTCGTGGCGGGTTTGTAGATATTTTTTTTGATTTTGCGCTTCCAAACCAATTCCAATTCCAATGCGCCAAGCCACTCTTTTAGAGAAGGAGTTCATAAGTGTAAATGAACTAATGGAAATTTTTGATATTTCTAGAGCAACAGCTCAACGACTGCTAAAAAGTGGCGAAATTCACAGCAGTAAACTTGGAGGAAAAGTGATTATTCCAACGAAGCCATTGCGTGAGAAGTTTGTATAAAACCTCATGACCAACATCCGTTGAGACATCTAATGTTTTAACTTCGGTACATGTCGTCTTTTCTAACCTTGCGTGTTCGCACCTTTCTATTAATGCTGCTCACTATAGTGGTTGCATTTCTGTTGACTGGAATTTTCAGCCTCTATCATTTTCGTCTTGAGAATAGAAACTATCATTTCGAGCGTCTGGAGCGCAAAGAAAAAGCGATCCTTAGTCACATAGACTATTTAACCAGTAACAATCAGAACAAAGGCTTGCTTGCCACCCAGTGGAAGCCCATTTTATCTGGGAAAGTCACAGAAATCAGCTCAATTCACAAACTAGACGTTGGAATATATACTTCATCTGGCGATTTGATTACCGCGAGCGTCCTAAAAAACGGTTCCCTCACAATTTTCCCTGGACGCCTTACAGAATACATGGAGGACTCAGCTAAAAGTCGGGGTCGAAAAGTCACCAATGAAGGAAACTTCTTAACGTCGACGAGTGAGATTCTAGGAAAGAATAATCGTGTAGAACTCGTCGTAAGAATACCCTATGAAATAGATCCCTCAGCTATTCCAAAGGAGGATGTTGCTTTTTTACGTCAACTATTACTGCTGTATATACTCCTGTTTGTCATCGGAATTACGTTTGCCTTTTTCTTCTCCAATTACATAAGCAACAACATTAGACTTCTTATTGATCAACTAAAAAAAGTCCGTATTAATAAGTCCAACGAAAAACTAACGTGGCGGTTGAATGACGAAATAGGGGAGCTTATCCAAGAATACAATGTTCTTGTTGACAAACTGGAGACCACTGCGATAGAATTAGCCAGAAGCGAAAGAGAAAGCGCGTGGAAGGAAATGGCACAGCAAGTGGCTCACGAAATCACAAACCCACTTACCCCGATGAAGCTCACGCTTCAGATGATGCAGCGCGAAACAGATGTTACAGAAATGAAGTCGATGTCAACGCACCTGCTCGAAGAAATAGAGTCGCTAACCAATATTGCAGAGGCTTTTTCTAGGTTTGCACAAATGCCTGGACTCAAAGCAGAAAGTCTAGATATTTCATATCAAACGAATAGCGCAGTTTCCCTGTATATTGACCGCGGTGTAACCTTTGTTTCCACAGGGCCCGTTTACACTAAGGTGGACAAAGGCCAGTGGTCAAGAATTATACACAATCTCTTGAAGAACGCCCTTCAAAGTATACCAGAGGGGTCTAAGGCGGCCGTGGAGGTTTCCATTGAAAAAACGCAGGATAAAGCGGTAGTAATAATTCGAGACAACGGAACCGGTATACCACAGCAGATGCAAGACAGGGTTTTTGAACCCAACTTTACCACAAAGAGTTCAGGGATGGGACTAGGCCTTGCCATGGTTAAAAATCTAATAGAAAATTTTGGCGGGACAATTAATTTTAGTACTGGAGATCACGGAACAGCTTTTACCATTGAACTGCCTCTCACAAACATAAAATAAGACATGATGGAATATGTAATCGTAGAGATTAACGAAGGGTTAGCGCTAGTAACTATCAATAGACCAAAGCAACTCAATGCATTGAACAAACAAACCTTGGAAGAGATTGGCGAGGCTTTCGAAGCTTTCCGTGATAACAACGAAGTAAAGGTGGTGGTGCTTACAGGCTCTGGTGAAAAAGCGTTTGTCGCTGGCGCAGACATTAAAGAGTTTGCAGACTTTAGCGGAGCGCAGGGAACAGAATTAGCAAAGACTGGGCACATGACGGTCTTTAATATCATAGAAGAGTTTCCAAAACCGGTGATTGCCGCGATAAACGGATTTGCACTGGGCGGTGGACTAGAGCTGGCTATGTCGGCGCACATTAGAATAGCCTCTATGAACGCTAGAATGGGATTGCCGGAAACATCGTTGGGATTGATTCCAGGATATGGAGGAACACAGCGTTTGCCGCAGTTAATAGGCAAGGGTCGGGCATTTGAGATGCTGTTTAGCGCTAAAATGATTGACGCTGAAACCGCATTGAACTATGGTTTAGTAAACCATGTTGTTGCCCCGGAGGAGCTTTTAGAAACAGCTCAAAAAATGGCGTCATCATTCATGAAAAACAGTATTGTAGCGATGGGTTTTGTTGTTGAAGCGGTAAATGCAGGAATGCTAGAAGGTGCAATAGGATACGATGTAGAGGTTCAAGCTTTTGGTGACTGTTTTGAGACGGAAGATTTTAAGGAAGGCACAACGGCGTTTCTCGAGAAACGCAAACCGTCTTTTCCAGGAGCCTAATGAGACAACACTGGATTTCTACTGAGCAGGAACAGCGCATGGACGTGTTGGGGGAGCTTACGTCGGCCACGAAGCACATTTGGATAGGCCTACATGGCTACGGCCAATTGGTTGAGTTCTTTCAAAGACCCTTTAGAGACTTAGAAACGGAAGACAGAGCTTTTGTGTTCCCCCAAGCCCCTCATAAATTTTACATTAACGGTGTCTCAGGCCGTGTTGGCGCTTCTTGGATGACCAAGGACGAACGACTGAAAGATATAGAGAACCAAAAAAAATACCTGACTACGGTCTTAAATTGGGCGCACTCTAAAGCCCCTACTGCACACATTCATGTTTTAGCATTTAGTCAGGGAGTAGCCACTGTTATGCGATTTTTAGGGCACTCCCCCGTAGCGATAAGCACGCTATTGGCTTGGGCGGGAAGCTGGCCACTGGACGCTTCGACAGTAAACCTTAAAGCGCTTTCTAAAATCAATTTCCAAGGCTGGTTTGGGGATAACGATGAATTTATAGGCAGACAGAAGCAAACAGAAATTCAGGCCTATTATAAGAACCAATTTGAACTAGATTTAGATGTTTCTATTTACAAAGGTGGACACAAGCTTAATCAGGTCATTTTAATATCAGAGATTGCACGTCTCGAACAAATAATTCGCTAGCACATGGAACACGAAATATATCCTTTGATCACAAACGACGCAACTCTTTTTGGCATACTAGCAGCACTACTTGGTGGTATTTTCTATACTTCAAAAAGTAGCCACAGACTTTGGAAAAAGTTTTATTCGGTTATTCCCGCCCTATTGTTGTGTTATTTCTTACCCTCATTGTTGACGACATTCGAGATCATTGATCCCAAGCAGAGCCGGCTCTACTTCATGGCTTCTCGTTATCTGTTACCCGCAGCATTAATTCTATTAACGCTGAGCATAGACTTTAAGGAGGTTGTTAAACTAGGGCCGAAAGCATTGATTATGTTTTTTACAGGAACGGTTGGTGTAGTTATAGGCGGTCCTCTTAGTATTTTGTTTTTTAGCGCAGTGGCACCAGAGATCATTGGCGCGAATCCAGAAGAAATCTGGCGCGGAATGACCACTATTGCAGGCTCTTGGATTGGTGGTGGTGCAAATCAGGCAGCAATGAAAGAAGTCTTTGACGTTAGTGAAGATATCTTTAGCGCAATGGTAACAGTAGATGTTTTGGTCGCTGAACTATGGATGGCGTTTCTTCTGATAGGTGTTGCGAGATCAAAGGACATTGATAAAATATTTAAGGCAGACGCGAGTTCCGTAGAGTCGTTGCAAAACAAAATGGAGGCCTATACAAACAGTATTTCAAAAATACCAACGTTTAATGATCTCATATATATTCTTGCGCTTGGTTTTGGCGCAACAGGACTGGCTCACTTAGGGAGTGACCTAATCGCTCCTTTTATAGGGGAGCACTACCCTGGCTTGGCTAAATTTAGCTTGACATCAGGTTTCTTTTGGCTCGTGGTTATCGCAACTACGCTAGGTATTTTGCTGAGCTTCACGAAAGCTCGAAATTTGGAAGGAGCAGGGGCTTCTAAAGTAGGGTCTGTGTTTATTTACATTTTGGTAGCTACAATCGGCATGAGCATGAATGTCATGGAGGTTTTCCACAATCCAGGTCTTTTTGCAGTAGGCTTGGTGTGGATGATGATTCATATTGGACTTATGTTTATCGTCGCCAAGATCATTAAGGCACCGTATTTTTTCCTTGCAGTTGGCTCCAAGGCAAATATTGGTGGAGCAGCGAGCGCACCGGTGGTTGCCGCGGCGTTCCACCCAGCACTTGCCCCTGTAGGAGTGTTGTTGGCGGTTTTAGGCTATGCGCTTGGAACATACGGCGCCTACATTTGTGGGCTCCTAATGCAGGGTGCCGCGGGCGTATACTAAGGAACCGCACTTTGTGTTGAGCATCGTTTAAGGTTATGCGTGTTTATGAAAGCAACGCTGTTTTTAGAGCAACGTAACGCTACATAACGTGAGTTTTAGAAAAGAATTAGAGGTAGAAACTAGCTTTCGGCGAGAGAGCTTTTCGCTTACCGTCTTAGAAAAAGAGACGAAGAAATAAAAGATAAAATGAAAAAAACAGCTTTAATATTCGGGCTATTATGGGCCACATTACTTTCTGCACAGGAGATACCTGAAAATGCTAAAGAAGTAATTAAGAGTTTTTACACAGAAGCTTTAGGCGTGCAACAAGGATACCAGTGGCTACGGCACCTGTGTACAGAGATTGGGCCGAGACCGAGTGGCTCAGAAGCAGCTAATGAAGCCGCTAAGTGGGCACAGGTTGAAATGCTTCAGGCGGGTGCGGACACAGCGTGGCTGCAGCCCGTTGAGGTTCCTAAATGGCATCGAGGAGACGAGTGGTCGAAAGTGACTTCTGAAGGGGTGACAACGGTGTTGCCCACGACGGCTTTAGGCGGATCTATTCCGACCCCGTTAGACGGAATTACCGCAGAGGTGGTAGAGGTGGACTCATTTGAACAGCTGGAGAAACTTGGGAGAGCTGGCATAGAAGGGAAAATAGTCTTTTATAACACTTACATGGACCACACTCGGATTAGCACGTTCAACGCGTATGGCGGTGCGGTGAAATACAGATGGGCTGGAGCCATGGAAGCGGTAAAGCATGGCGCTGTTGCAACGGTGATGCGTTCTGTCACGTTATTAAGGGATGACCTGCCACATACAGGTGCCATGAGCTACGGCGATAGTGAACACAAGATTCCAACGGCAGCTATTTCTTGGCAGGCGGCGGACAAACTAAGCGAGACGATTCGTCAAGACCCTGCCGCTAAGATCCACATTTATCTAGATTGTGGTGTGCAAGGAACGGCCATCAACTATAATGTAATTGCAGATTTTAACGGAAGTGTAAAACCAGATGAAATCATGTTAGTTGGAGGGCACATAGACTCTTGGGATCTTGGGCAAGGAGCACAAGATGACGGAGCCGGATGCGTGCACGCGATGCAGGTTCCAAGTTTGATGCGACAAGTAGGTTACCAAAACAAAAGAACGATTCGGGTGGTTTTATGGGCAAACGAAGAGTTTGGCTTGGATGGCGCCAAGGAATACGCGCGCTGGGCGAGGGAACAAGAGGTTCACCACTGGGTCGCTATGGAAAGTGATGGCGGTGGAGATGTCCCTAGAGGATTTGGAATAGGCGCAAGTGACGACCGTGTAAAAATGGTTAGAGGCTTTAAAGAGGTGTTGAGTCCCTATGGCATTCATGTATTAGCAAAGGGCGGCGGCGGAGCAGACCTAGGGCCTCTCAGGGGGCATGATGATTTTTTTATAGGTTTTCGCCCAGAAAGTCAACGATATTTTGATTTTCATCATAGCGCAAGAGATAATATTGATGCAATTCATCCTCGAAGTCTAGAAATGGGAGCTGCTTCTATGACGGCGTTATACTATTTATTAGACAATAATTAAGCAGAATGACACTGTTTGGCATACTATAACGGATAATCACGCAATAACTAAGCGAATCGTAATACAAATAGTACGAGCGACCTTTTGTAGTTGTATATTCGGCTTAACTTAAGAGTAGCTTAGGTTTATTGGTTTGGTTAAACCCCGTCTTCGGACGGGGTTTTTTTATGTTCAATTTTTTTATATGTGTTCAAAAACTAATCACGTAACGTAAAGACACGCGAAATATTGAACCCAAGAAAGAGACCGCCGTTCAAAGCGCTGTAACTGTTTCGCGACAACCAATAAGGCGTGCTCATCCCCCTTGTATTAGAAAGGTGAAATTGGAAAACATGGCCACCGGTCTCAACATCAACCCCTACGCCGAACGGAACTGTAAAGGCGCTTCCATCGCTATAAGACTTATTGCTAATTAGAGAATACTCTCCGGTTAAAGCCATTCTCTTAGTTAGTTTATAACGCGCTCCAAGCGTCGCGTTATAGGTTGAGTTAGGATCGCCCACTGAAGGCACTAGATTCCAATGAACGAGCGACGGGGAGAATAGAGTGCTCAGCTTGGAATTCCACTTTCTCGTGAATATTACCTGGTGGTGATAGGATAATCGGTCAGCGATTAAGTGGTCTATACCATCTGCATAGCGCTCTCCTCTATAGTTTGCTGAAGAAAGAAGAGTTATGCTTATCGGGATTGGATTTGGCCCACTAGACTGGCGAATTGCACGGAATTTAATAAAGGAGTCAACAACCTTCAAAACAGACGAGCGGCCTATCCCTATATTTAAACGGTCCGTTATACCATAGTCTAGTTGCATGCGGATTTGAGCATTGTCTAATCCTAAAAAATTATACAAATAGTCTTCCCCAAAACTGCCGAACCTATGGGCAATTATATATTGGAGCACACCGGCACCAGGGGTTTCGTTTGTAGCCGAGTTAACCAGCTGTGTTCCCTTAAATGTCGCATAGGCGTACTTTTTGTTTTGCGTTACCTCTAGCAAGTCGAAAACATCGTCTTGGGCAAAACCTAATGGGCTAATAAACAGGCATAGGGTAATGGCTAAATACTTCATCAGGGTCGTTTTTTCATCATACAATTCACGGTTATGGTCGCATACGGATCAATTTTATTAGAAACAGCTTTGGGAACAGAAACGTTGTAATCTGACAGGCTTACTTTAAATGTGCTTTTAAATCTAATTCCATTCTTAACCTCCGTCAGGACAGCGGGTACTCGAATAGATTTAGTCACGCCGTGCATGGTGAGTTCGCCTTTGGTGAAGCCGTCCTTATAAAAACCTTTAAATGAAGCTTTTGGATATTTTTCGCTTTCCACATAGTTCTCATTGAAATGCTCTTGCATTAAGGCGCGCTTAAAATTAAACGAGGTCATGAGCACTTGAAAACCAATCTTACCTGATTGGGCGTCGTAAACAGCTGTGGCACTTTTTGTTTCCGCTATAATGTCTTCGAGTGGTGAGCCGGCGTCAAAAGCTAGGCCTCCCTCTCTGGTCAAGAACTGTTGGGCGGAAACGCAGGTACTAAAAAGGAGGCTGATAAAAAGAAGGGCAAAAATTTTCACAAATGGGTCATTTAGTTGTTAGGCGCGCCTTCTGCAATCCAAGCGCGTAGCTTGGACTGGTCGCAATCTGAAAGAGGTCCATTTGGCGGCATAAGCAGTACATCTCCAACAGAGCGCTCTATCCGATTCATAAAAGTATAAAGAACTGCGGCGGCACTTGCTTTTGTATGCCCCTCAAGGGAGAGCCCCCCCGTCGTATTATTATCGTTGTGACAGCTCAAGCACTGTTGGGTAAGTATTTTGCTAACATCCTGACTAAAAGTAACTGCCGCGGTATCGCAGGGCAAAACAGAACCTCCGTAAAGGTCCTCTGCGTTATTATAGGTGCAACCTACTGTTAAAACCAAGGACATGGCAAAACTCAAAATGTTTCGTATCATAGAATGTATATAACTCATTGTAGGCTATCAAGTTCGAATGACAAATATAGGCACTCACCTTGTGTAACTACTTATACGTAACATTGGCAGTCCCGCCTCAAGCACATCTAAGCCATTTACATAAGTCTAGATTAGGACAAAAGCAGTAAACCGCTTGCGCTTTACGAATGAAGGCCAAACTTATAAGTAGAGCAACTCTCCCGTCACGTTTTTAAATGTATTCGACAACGCATCCACATATTCTTGAAGCTGCTGGTCGTTTTTTTTATTTGGAATCCCTGTTTTATAGTCAATGACGGTTGTTTTTTTTGAGGTATGAATAATGAGGTCAGGCCTCAGGGTAATTTCTTTACTAACCATACTTCGCTCCATATAAACAACAGTATCCATGGAATTTAAGCCGTCTAATTCGGGCGTAACAGACATTTCTGTTAGCACTTGACGCGCTCTGTCTTGAAGGTTTGACGAAAACTCACCGGATCTATATAGTCGTTTAATAGCGGTTTCCCTCATCGATTGTGGTAGTTGTAAAATTCGATGTAACGCCGTTCCCCATTTTTTAGCATCTGTTCCACCCTCCTGCCATTTTTCAGGTGCCGTATTTGCCATTCTAAGGTGTGCAGGGCTAAACATGGCCAATGGACCTTGCGTTGGCACAGGCGCATGCTCGTTATTTCTTTCTTGTATTGGCGCCTTTTTCCCGGTTCGCCATTCGTCGGTGTCTACACCTATGTAATCGACAATCTGCGTACCAAACGTTCCTAACTTGTCACCGTTCAGGAAAATATGAAGGCCACTTACAGGCCTTGTCATAGCAACATACACCATGTTCATCCAGTCGAAATAAGATTGATTGTCTATATGATCTGCTAATTCTGAATCAAAAAGCTCCTGAGTCTTCTTAGATTTTGAGACCGGCATTCTTGGTAATTCATCATGGAGAGGAAATGGAATCCAATGGTCACTGTCGTCAGACTTTAAATTGACTTCAAAGGGCAAGATGACGTGCTCAAATTCTAATCCCTTACTCTTATGTATGGTCATGATTCTAACTGCGGGCCGATCTTGAGACACGGGTACGTTTCTTTTAGCGGATTCATCAGCCCACCAGCCAGGCAATGTTGCGAAAGTGCCATCGGAACATTGAAAAGTGTAGATCAAGTCTAATGCAGCATCTACCATTGCATTTGGAACATGAAGCATGTCGAAAGCATCGAAAACGCGAACCGCAAACGCAAATAAACTATCAGCGCCCTGAAGTAAGGCTGCCGATTTAGGAAAGTACTTTACGAGCGCGGATACACCAAAGTTGGCAACCGCTTTTTCAAAGACAAACCGCTCTGTGCCCTGGTCTAGCTTATCAAGTTTTCCAAGCGCATAAGCAAGCTCAAACCGGGCAATCTTATCGGAAGGGTTGAGGAATAATTTTGCGGTAGATACGAGTACCGCGCTTTCATGTGCGTTACTCAAGAGCAGGCTGTCGGCACTTAATACAGGAACACTTTGCTGGGTTAGATAATTGGCTAATTTTTTCCCGTTTGAATTCCCCCTGACTAAGATGGCAATATCTGAGTACGAGCTCCCCTGGGCGCGCAGTTCATTTATACGCTCTAATGTTTTTCTGCAAACCAATTTACCAAACTCTTCGGCCGAGGGCGCTATTCCCTCCGATTGCCTGTAGAGGTTCACGCGAACCTCACCGAGATCATCACTAACCTTAGGTTGTTGCACCACGCTAGGACTCGCATAGGCATCACGATGCTGTGCGCTCGTTAAGCTTGACGAGAGGTGGGGAAAGAAATCGTTATTAAAAGAGACTATAGCGCCATGGGTTCGAAAATTGTTTCCCAGTTGTATGGTCTCGCGCTTGTAGAGCTGATGACCATTTGGGAGCTGCTCGAAACGGTTTGACAGGTGTGAGCCTTCTGTTAACGACATGAACTGCTCCGCTTTTCCACCGCGCCATCTATAAATACTCTGCTTAGGATCCCCTACAATGAGCGCTGTGTTCTTGCTTTCGTCTTTAGTGAGCGTATGTTCTATGAGAGGGTGAATGTTCTCGAACTGTAGGCTTGAAGTATCCTGAAATTCGTCAATATAAAAGTGCCAAAATTTTTCACCCAAACGCGCATAAATAAAAGCAGTCGGTTCACGCTGCAACTCCTCTGAAATGAGCTTGTTGAACGCGCTAAGTGGCATGGTGTTTTGATTTTTTTGAAGCTCGTCGAATTTATCTAGAAGCGCCCGGGTTGCCGCCAACTGCTGAAGCTTTGCCGTTGCTTGCTTCAGCAGCATAAGGTTTTGTTTTTCTTGCCCCTGAAACTCTTGTGCTTTTTCCTTAAAGGCACTCCACCTAGACCCATCACCTTGTTTTACTCGGGATTGCCAAACATATGCTCCTGCATTCATGTCATGACGCTTAAGGTTTTGCCACTGGTCTACCAGATGATTGTTAACATCCTTAAAACGTATCATACTATCTGCGTCGTAGCCCTCTTGTTTAATAATGGCTCGAGCTTCGTTGGAAAGAGCCTTAGCCTGTGCACAAATGGCCGTGATTTTCTCCTTCAACTCCTGCTCAATTTCTATCATGCGTGAAGGATGAGGTAGTTTTTTTAGATGCTCCCAGGTATCTTCATTAAAACTGTTTTTTCCTTCTCTTTTTAAAGCGTGATCTGGATTATGATTTTCGTCACGGTTCATGCGCTCTTGAACGAGCGTTACGAGCGCATCGCGCAGGTGAGGGTGTTCTCCTAAGCTACTGTAAAGCAGATCCAGGGCTTCTGTGACCATGGCGTCCAGATCCAGCCGTACCTCAAAGTTGTCATCCAGATTCAGGTCCTTCGTAAAGGTACGCACCAGCCGGTGTGTAAACTGATCAATAGTGCCAACGTTGAGCGTACTGTAATTATGAAGCATATGCTTAGAGGCCGCCTTTGCTCGCCTTTGAAGCTCATTCGCTGGAATTTCGAGCGCCTTCCATATGGGCTGAAAAAACCCATCTTGTTCCGGCCGTTCATGTACGCTAAAAGCTAATAAATGCTCCAGCAAACGTCCTTTCATCTCGTCTGCTGCGTTGTTTGTAAAAGTAATAGCCAATACTTTTTGATAGGCATTAGGCATGTCCTTTGGGCGTAAAGCATTGAGCAAAACATGCTGAACTAACGCGTAGGTTTTGCCAGAGCCTGCAGAGGCATTTAGCACGATGAACGGGGCCTTAGCATGAAGAGGAGAAGATACTGTTGAAGAGCTCATAGAATTCACCAAAAGGTATATAAGTGGAAGTTAAAACCTTCAAGGGGAATTTGCGTTAACTTTAGACCAGAATTAATAAGAAAATACAACCCATTATGGCATTTGAATTACCTCAATTAGGGTACGCACATGACGCGCTAGAACCGCATATTGACGCACGTACTATGGAAATCCACCATACCAAGCACCACGCAGGTTATACGGCAAAACTGAACGCAGCAGTTGAAGGAACGGCAATGGAAGGCAAGAGTATTGAAGCGCTTTTGGCGGACCATTCTGACCATCCAGCGATTCGCAATAACGGCGGTGGCTACTACAACCACTGTATGTTCTGGGAAATCATGAGTCCAAACGGCGGCGGTACTCCAACAGGAGATCTCGCATCAGCGATAGCATCAGCGTTCGGTTCATTAGACGCTTTGAAAGACCAGTTCAATGCCGCCGCGGCAACTCGTTTTGGTTCAGGATGGGCTTGGCTATGTGTTAATGGCGGTAAGCTGGAAATTTGCTCTTCAGCAAATCAAGACAACCCACTTATGCCAGGTGTAGGGTGCGGAGGGCAACCGATCATGGGCCTTGACGTTTGGGAGCACGCCTATTATTTGAATTACCAGAACCGTCGCCCAGACTACATCTCCGCATTTTGGAGCGTGATTAACTGGGAGGTTGTTGCTCAAAAGTTTGCCGCTGCTAAATAAGCAGTAACAAAAAAAATAAAACCCCCACTTGGCGAAGCCGAGTGGGGGTTTTATTAAAAAGAGGTGCTCAAGGAGTATTGAAATGATTAAAGGACGTCCTCTATTTTTTTAACAGCGCGTTTGATGTCGAAATAAAACCGTCCACCTATCGCTAAATTTGCTACCAGCGCAGGAGTTGGCACTACAGCAATCCCCGGTGCAAATTCAAAGAATAGGTCTGCGGGAAAATCACTTATTTCATAAGCGACCCCTAGGGGCACGCGGGCATAAAGCTGGCTCCCAGCGCCATTATAACTTTTTAAGTGTATTCCAAGTCCATAGTAGAAAGGAATACTGCCTTTTTCTGCTGTAATGATGTCGTAATCATGCAAAAGGTAATCGACTCCTAGGCTTAAACCTTCTTGGCCACTAATAAGGTTGTACCCCACCGTGTATTGAAACGCCTGGGTTCCGTCTGTAAATTTCTTTACGCTAAATCCAGAAGGCACTCCGAGCGCGAGCCCAATACCGTAATGTCCTTTATAATCTTGTGCAACGACCTGAAGTCCAATTAGTATTGCAGCAATGGTGAGTAATTTTCTCATTCTCTTAAAGTGTAGTTCGAGGTGGTTAAGGCAGTGGCATCCCAACAGGCGTAAGAGTCTAGTGTGATCCAGTCCCCGAGCACAACGTACCTACAATTCTTCTTAGTAGGGCCATTTTCTGTGGTTTTAATGACAATATCTTTTAAATGATGACGATGTCCGTATATGAAGTAGTCGAACCATTCATCTTTGAGCATGGCTTTGCTATGAAGTAATTGACGTTCGCGATCTCCCAAAAAATCATGGTCTTCATTACTTTGACTGGTTCGTGACAAACGCGACATTCTTGCTGCGAATCCAACACCGAAATTTGGGTGAAGACGCTTGTAAAGCCAAATGCAATAAGGATTTGTGAAAATACGCTTGATAAATTTATAGCGAAGGTCTCCAGGACCTAACCCATCACCATGTGCGATATAGAATCTTTTACCACCCAAGTTAACTTTTAACGGCTCTAGGTGCACTGTTGCACCTAGTTCGTCGCTCAAGTAGTCCTGCATCCATAAGTCGTGGTTGCCCGTAAAAACATGAAGGTTCATGCCGCGATCCACCATTTGCGCCAATGTACCCAGCAAGCGGGTGTGTCCTTTGGGTACCACATGCTTATACTCAAACCAATAATCAAACAAATCACCTACAACATACAGGGTCTTGCATTCAGGCTCAATGGTGTTTAAAAACTGTACTAATCTGCGTTCACGGGCTTGACTCTCCTTTGTCGAAGGTGCGCCCAAATGAATGTCTGATATAAAATAGGTGTTGTTCTTCACAGCCTGCAAGATACTACGTTCTGTAAAATTTACGGCGCATATATATAGCCGAGACAAATTAAAAGTTTAGCTTTGCCTAAAATAATCTCTAGTCAGGTGAAAACCCATACAGAAAGCGAAGAAAATTATATCAAGGCATTGTACCATTTAGGCGGAGACAAAGCTGTAAATAATGGAGCCTTGGCCCATAGAATTGGCGCAAAAGGCCCCTCGGTGACCCAAGCCGTGAAACGCTTGGCGAATAAAAATCTCGTTGAGGCTATTCCTTACAAAGGAGTAAAATTGACTGAAAAAGGGACCGCCTTAGCCACCCATATATTACGAAAACATCGCTTGTGGGAGACCTTCTTGGTAGAAAAGCTTGGGTTTGGCTGGGAAGAAGTACATGATATCGCGGAGCAGCTTGAACATGTTCAAAGCCCTGAAATGGTAGAAAAACTGGCAAAATATTTGGGCTCTCCTATACACGATCCTCACGGAGACCCCATACCTCAACCTAATGGGGCAATCCCGCCAACCCTTGGGAAACCGTTACAGCAATTTTCGACCTCTGATACGCTACGTGTAGTTCGGGTAGAAGACGCTGGAACTGACTTTTTCATCCAATTACAACTACTCAATATAACTCTGGGAAGTGAGTTTACTTTGATGTCGATCTCTAGTTTTGATTCGAGTATCCAATTACGTGGAGCGGACGGAACGTTGTTTTGGCTCAGTCATAGTATGTCGTCTAATATTTACGCAATCTCCTTATGAAAAAAATAATCACACTAATCTTTAGTTGGGCTCTTCTCACGGGTTGCCAGCCGCCCGAGAAAGTTGAGTTGCTCGCAACAACCTCCGTCTTAGCAGATGCGGCAAGACAAATTCTGCCGGAGTCCGTTGAGGTTACAGCCTTAATGCAAAGCAATATTGATCCACATTCCTATAAGCCTGTAGAGAGCGATGTAGCGAAACTTCAAAATGCTAAAATAATTCTGCACAACGGATTACATTTAGAAGGAAAGATGACAGACATCTTGGAGAAAATGGGACAAAATAAACCAGTTTACGCCATGAGCAGCTCACTTCGGCTACCGGATTTAATAGAGACTGGAGCCAACTCGTATGATCCGCATATTTGGTTTGATCTTAATTTATGGGCGCGCTGCGTAGAGCAATTGGGTGGTTTTTTAGCACTTCAATACCCGGAGCACAGCAATGAAATACACGAGCGTACGGTTGTTTATGTGAACAACTTGAGACAGGAGCATAGGAGGTTTACAACCCTGCTCATGAAGGTTCCAGACTCTTTACGCGCTATGGTTACAGCACACGATGCGTTCTCGTATTTTGGACGCGCTTATGAGATTGAGGTTCGTGGACTTCAGGGAGTAAGTACTGCCGCGGAGTTTGGCGTGAGAGACATGAGAGCTACCGCAGAATTTATTTTAAAACGAGGGCTGCATACGGTATTCGCTGAAACAAGCGTTAACCCAAAAAGCATAGAAGCCTTGCAAGAAGCGGTGGCTCAAAAGGGTGGAGCAGTTCGTATAGGACTGCCCCTGTATTCTGATGCTCTTGGAAACGAAGGAACCACGGAGGCCACCTTAATAGGTGCTTTCAGATATAACGCATTACAGATTCTAACATCATTTGAATAATGGATAAGAGCATAGAAGTACACAATCTAACCGTTAGCTACCACAGCAAACCAGTATTATGGGATGTGGACTTCACACTTCCCAAAGGAAAAATTATAGGAATCGTAGGGCCTAATGGTTCTGGCAAAACGACGATGCTAAAAACGATCATGGGACTCCTTGATGCAGATAGCGGGTATACAGAGATCTTCGGACAACCGCTAGACAAAGTGCGCGAACGCGTGAGCTATGTGCCTCAGCGTGAAAGTGTGGACTGGGATTTTCCCGCAGACGTGATGGACGTCGTACTCATGGGGCGCTACCGGAAAAACAACCTTTTTAAACGCATCACTAAAGAGGATCGCCGTATTGCAACGGAGGCGCTGGAAAAGGTAAACCTATTAGAGTTTGCACACCGCCAAATATCTCAACTTTCGGGCGGCCAGCAACAGCGAGTGTTTATAGCACGGTCACTAGCACAACAGGCGGATATTTATCTCATGGACGAACCTTTCGTGGGCGTTGATGCAGCAACGGAAGACGCAATATTAAAGTTGTTGCGAGACATGAAAAACGAAGGAAAAACGGTCGTAATTGTTCACCATGACCTTCAAACGGCTAATGAATATTTTGATTGGATTGTGTTGTTAAACACACGATTGGTCGCGGCAGGACCAAAAGAAGAAGTATTTACAAAGGAGCTTTTACAAGAGGCTTATGGGGGCCGACTAACCGTTTTGTCTAAACTTGGGGACATCATTGGGTCTACAGAGTTCCCCCTTCGCGAACCTGAATTTAAAGAGGATAAACCCGAAGAATAAGCCATGGATCCGATATTCCTCAAAGTTGTTGTTGGAACAACCCTGCTGGCATCCTCTTCGGCGGTGGTTGGCACCTTTAGTTACCTAAAGGGACAAAGCTTAGTAGGAGACGCGATAGCACATGCGCTTTTGCCCGGAGTTGTTTTAGCCTTCATGTTGGGTGATGGCAAAAACCCTGCTTATTTGATTTTAGGGGCACTCGTTTCGGGACTCATCGCTCATTATGGTATAGCGTTTATTCAAAACCGCACGAAGCTCAAAAGCGATACTGCGGTGAGCTTAGTGCTTTCTACTTTTTTTGGCTTTGGGATTATGTTAATGTCAGTTGTGCAGCAGCGCGGACAAGGTCAACAGGCGGGGCTTGAGCGGTACTTGCTTGGAAAAGCAGCGGCCATTACCATGCTAGACGTATATACTTTTTCAGCATTAGCGCTGTTGTTGTTATTAGGGGTTGCGTTGTTTTACAAAGGCTTTCAACTGATGACCTTCAATGAAGATTTTGCGCATGCTATAGGTCTACCCGTGGGTTTAATCAGGGTCACGTTTACCGTGCTTACCGTATTAGCGGTGACCATCGGTATTCAGACTGTGGGCGTCGTTCTTATGGCGGCGCTACTGATTACTCCAGCGGCAGCTGCAAGGGCCTGGACAAAGTCGCTTCCTCAAATGATTGTTTTAGCGGCTGTTTTTTCAGCCATTTCCGCAATCTTAGGAACGCTCATTTCTAGTGCCATTACGAAGATGCCTACGGGACCATGGATTGTCATTATTTTGGGTTTAATTGGCTTCACCTCGCTGTTTATCGCCCCTGAAAAGGGATGGCTTTTTAAAAGAAAACGAGCGCTTGAAAACCGATCAAAAATTAACCGCGAAAACATCATGAAACTCATGTACCGGCAGGAGGAAAAGCGTGGTTTAGGAAACAAGTTGACAGGCCCGCAGATTCTGAGCATTCGTGCGATGCGCGAGGATGCCTTGCGCGTTGGTCTAAAGGATTTGAAAAAGCGACTTTGGATTATAGAACATATAGACGGTTTCAGCCTAACAGACTTGGGCCGTGTGGAAGGCCGTCGCGTGGTTCGTTTACACAGGTTGTGGGAGTTGTACCTCACAGAAAGACTAGGAATGGCTCCAGATCATATCCACCCGCAAGCGGAGACGATGGAGCACGTGATTACCCCCGAAATAGAAGCATTACTTATTAAAGAACTGGGCATGCCTGAGCGCGATCCACATAAAAGTTTAATTCCCTATGAAAATGAATAATTGGTTAGTAGGAGCGTTGGCCCTGTCGTCGTTAACGATGTTAGCGCAAGAACAAGAAACAGTGGATATTTTAAACAGGGCGCCTATCGCAACGGACAGGCCGGACATTACAGAAAGTGCCCAAATAACTCCCGCGGGATGGTTTCAATATGAAGGAGGCTATCAATTTTCACGTTCAGCAGAAACGTATGGAGCAGAAACTAACGAAGACAAGAATCAAGTTGAGCAAGTGTTACGCTTTGGAATCAACAACAAGTTAGAGGTTCGTGCCGTAATAAACGCAAACACGCTTAAAACATCAAGCATTGGTGTTGTTGGACCTATGCGGATGACTGGAGTGGACCCCATAACACTTGGAATCAAATACAACCTGCTTGAGGAAACGACGTTTTTGCCGCATGCTACATGGTTGAGTCACATTACCTCTCCAAGGTTAGCGGCAGGCGATTACAGGGCTCCATCTCAGTCAAACCTGGTCTTTCATGAACAACGCTTGATGCTGGAAAAGTCTCTTACAGACCGTTTTGGCATTGCTTCAAACATTGGTGTTTCTGGTGGCCTAGCAGGGTCTAATGGTTTCATTTCAGACGGCATGTTCTCTTTGGCAGCGGGCTATGATTTAGGGAACCACTATGGCATTTATGTGGAATATTTTTCTGAATGGTTTTGGGCAGGTAACCAATTCTACAACACACCATACTTTGACGGAGGCTTTACGAAGCTGTTGTCAAACGACCTTCAACTAGATGTTTATGCGGGCTTCAACCTAAGCACCTACACGAGCGCAAACCTTCCTACAACAGGAATATTTATAGGCACAGGGATAAGCTACCGCTTACCGCTTGCTGGATACCTGAAATAAAATGAATCCATCGTTTTCCATCGCCTTAACAGCGTCATTTATCTCGCTATCGTGCGCTCTTCTTGGCACTTTTTTGGTCTTGCGCAAAATGACCATGATAGGAGATGCCATTTCTCACGCGGTGTTGCCAGGAATTGCTGTTGCCTATTGGCTGAGTCAAAGCAGGTCAAGTATATGGATGTTCTTAGGCGCTGCTACTGTGGGTGTTTTAGCAACGATATTGATAGAACTCTTACGAAAGCGGCTAAAGGTGCAAAGCGACGCGAGTATTGGCATGACCTTTACCACATTGTTTGCCATAGGGGTGGTGATGATTACTTTTTGGAGCGATAGCGTAGACCTAGACCAAGAATGTGTGCTCTATGGCGAGATCGCTTATGTGCCCTTTGATGTTTGGATGTTTCACGGACAAAATATGGGACCAAAGGCCCTTTGGGCCTCAGGAACACTTCTCTGCAGTATAGTGGTATATCTGTTATTTGGGTATAAAGGATTAAAAATGACAAGTTTTAATGAAGACTACGCAGCCGTTTTGGGCATTGGAGTGGGCGCGTGGAACCTCAGCCTTATGTCTATGGTAAGCCTTACCACAGTGGTAAGCTTTGAGAGTGTAGGTGCTATATTAGTGGTTGCCTTGATTGTTGCCCCTGCGGCAACAGCCTATTTACTGGTGGAGAAGCTGGGTTCAATGCTTTTGCTTTCAGCGGTCTTCGCTTTAATAGGTTCTTTAGGAGGATATACCCTGAGCAAGGTCTTCGAAACGAGTATTGCAGGAACCATAGCCTCCACTTTAGGAGCATTATTTCTGCTGGTTCTTCTAGGTAAAACAGTTTTTTCAAAACAAATAAATACATATGGCCTGGAAGGTGAAACAGTTTGACGCGTTAACAGCAACGGAGTTTTATGCGATGATGCGCTTGCGAAGCGAAGTGTTTGTTGTGGAGCAAGAATGTGTCTATTTAGATGCTGATGGCTATGACGACCGCTGTCTACACTTGTGGAAAGAAGTCCACGGAGCCACAGTAGCCTATACCCGTATTTTGCCAGCAGGTGTGTACTATAAAGAGGCCTCTATAGGCCGGGTAGTCGTTGCGCAAAGCGAAAGAGGCAGTGATCTTGGGAAGGAACTCATGCGCAGATCGGAGGAGGTCCTCTACAACGCGGGATGCCGTGGACCAGTAAAAATCATGGCCCAGTCTTACCTTTTAAAATGGTATGGATCCCAAGGCTATGTTGCTGAAGGAGAAGAGTTTTTAGAAGATGGAATTCCCCATAAAACCATGGTTAAAAGGGTTCTTTAACAAGACTTAACAGGTATAAAAACCTCATTTTAATATGTTAGTTTGAAAGCCTCACGCCCCGTGCTTGGGGCTTTTTTTATCCTTAAATTCGTAGATATGAATACAGCTAAAAACGACGGAGCGATTTCGCTTAAAGAAGGCATGCTAGAGGTAGAGGGTTGGAAGCCGGAGTTCTACCAAAGCCAATTCTACGATTTCCTAGACCAGCAACCCTATATCGTGGGCACCCTTATGGATGCGGATGAAGGAATGGATGAGGATGCACATAGCTGGATGCTAAAAGCAGCACTTATTCTCAAGTGGTCATTTCAAAAAATGGGTTGGCGCACCACGATGCTTGGAGAGGAGAAATGGATTGCTGTATTAGAACAGAAGACAGAGGTTTATGAAACCCATCAGCAGGACAACGGCTTGGACACTGCCGCACTCATTAAATTGAGCAGCTCGCCAAACACGTTGAGTGAATTGTATCTTTATGTTACAGAAAACAACACCGCAGATATAGAAGCGGCAGGGAATCTATTATTTTTATTGGACTGCGCTATTGAAGCGATGGAAATGGCCGTGCTTCAGGACAAAACAAACACAGATGCTTAATGGATAAGGCGATTGAGATTGTAAATCACATGATGGCTCAGGACGCGTTTAGCAAATGGCTAGGTATTGAGGTCGTTCATGCGGAGGTAGGAAGTGCCGTACTATCCATGACGGTGAGAGAAGAAATGACGAACGGTTTCAAAATTGCGCATGGGGGAATATCCTATGCATTAGCAGACTCGGCACTGGCTTTTGCCTCTAACGGGGGAGGAACTCAAAGCCTGAGCGTTGAGACGAGTATCAACCACCTTTCTCCCGTTCAGACGGGCGAGACACTTATTGCAACAGCGGTACAAATTAACGAGACCCGTAAAACAGGGCTGTACCAAATAGACATTACCAATTCTGATGGAAAATGCGTGGCCTATTTTAAGGGCACCGTGTACCGCACAGAAAAACCATGGAAACTATGAAAGAAACCTTCATTGTAGACGGTGTAAGAACCCCAATTGGCAAATTTAAGGGCACACTTTCTGTTGTCCGTACCGATGATTTAGCGGCAATGACGATCGCTAAACTATTAGAAAAACATCCAAATCTTGATCCTTCTTTAGTGGACGATGTGATTTTAGGTTGTGCCAACCAAGCAGGAGAAGACAATAGAAATGTAGCACGTATGGCATTATTGCTTGCAGGCATGCCATGGAGTGTACCGGGAGAAACCGTGAACCGCCTGTGTGCCTCAGGAATGAGCGCTGCTATTCACGCGCACCGAGCTATTCAAGCAGGTGATGGAGACCTGTTTATCGCTGGTGGCGTTGAAAACATGAGCAGAGGTCCCTATGTGGTCAGCAAGTCAGCTACTGCCTACGGAACAGACAGCAAGATGTACGACAGTTCTTTCGGGTGGCGTTTTACCAATCCAAAAATGAAAGTACTTTATGGCACACATGCCATGGGAGAGACCGCAGAAAACTTAGTCGAGAAGTATGGTATTAGCCGTGAAGACCAGGATACATTCTCTTACTGGTCTCAGCAAAAGGCGGCGCGTGCTCAAGAACGTGGCAGGTTTAGGCTGGAGAAATTCGCGGTAGAGATTCCCCAACGTAAGGCAGACCCTCTTGTTTTTGTAGCGGATGAATTCATGAAACCAGCGACCACGATGGAGGGGCTAGGCGGACTGCGTGCAGCATTCAAGAAAGAAGGTTCTGTGACCGCTGGAAACAGTTCTGGTTTGAACGATGGTGCCGTTGCTCTTTTGATGGCAAGCAGTGAGGCTGTAGAGAAGCACAATCTCGAGCCATTGGCAAGAATAGTGAGTTCTGCAGTTGCCGGTGTGGAGCCAAGTATCATGGGTATTGGCCCTGTAGAGGCCACTAAAAAAGCCCTTATAAAAGCAGGGTTGACACTAGACGACATGGATGTAATAGAAATGAACGAGGCGTTCGCTGCGCAGGTCTTGGCCTGTACTCGAGCTTTGGGCTTAAAGGATGACGATCCACGCATTAACCCGAATGGTGGTGCGATCGCATTGGGTCACCCGCTTGGGGTCACTGGTGGTCGAATTCTACTCTCTGCGGCATTAGAGTTACAAGAACAAGGCAAGCGATACGCTTTAGTAAGCATGTGTATTGGCGTGGGCCAAGGCTATGCTACAATTATTGAACGCGTTTAAATAGTTACGAGATATGGCCATTTATCAGTTTCTGAACTTTGTCCCTGTGGTACATGAGACCGCGTTTGTACACCCTCAAGCAAACGTGACCGGAGACGTGGTCATAGGCGCACATTGTTATGTAGGGCCAGGGGCTGTTTTGAGAGGAGATTGGGGAAGAATTATCTTAGAAGAGGGTGTTAATGTGCAAGAGAATTGCGTAGTACACATGTTCCCCGGAACAGAGACCAGACTAAAGAAAATGTCGCATGTCGGTCATGGCGCCATTATTCACGGAGGAACCCTGGGTGAGAATGTACTTATCGGAATGAATGCGGTAGTCATGGACCACTGTAAGGTGGGTGCAGGATCTATTGTCGGAGCGCTAGCCTTTGTTCCGCAGAACAGTGTGATTCCCGAGCGAAGTATTTTTGTGGGTAACCCCGGAAAGGTAGTAAAGCAGGTAAGCGATGAAATGCTGGCGTGGAAAACTGAGGGTACAGCGCTCTATATGGAATTGGCCCGTGAATGTAACGAGACATTAAAGGAAGTGCCGCCGCTACGGGATTTAGAGGCTGATCGACCTGTACATAAAGGAACCTATCAAACACATAAATGATGAATACGGTTAAAAACTATATCCTAGGAAACTGGGAAGCAGGATCAGGAACAGAGTATACCGCACGTCATGCCATTACAGGTACAGATATTGCTACGGTCAGTTCAAAAGGTCTAGACTATAAAGCTATTTTAGAGTATGGCAGATCAGTTGGCGGCCCTGCGTTACGCAAGATGACTTTTCAAGAGCGCGGTAGAATGCTTAAAGCATTAGCATTACACTTAACGGCGGTCAAGCGTCAGTTTTACGACATAAGCTGGGCAACCGGTGCGACGAAGGTGGACAGCTGGATAGACATTGAAGGAGGAATAGGAAACCTGTTTGCGAACGCCTCCCTGCGCCGTCAGTTTCCGGACCTGCCTTATTATGTAGAAGGAGAGGTCGCCCGGTTATCTAAAGAAGGCACGTTTATAGGTCACCACATTATGGTGCCTAGACAAGGAGTCGCTATACATATCAACGCTTTCAATTTTCCTATTTGGGGAATGCTAGAAAAGATTGCGGTTAACCTTATGGCTGGAGTTCCGGCCATCGTAAAACCATCAGAATACACGTCTTATCTTACAGAGTCTATGGTTAAGGCCATAATTGATAGTAAGATTTTACCCGAAGGAGCTTTGCAACTTGTGAGCGGAAAGGGACATGGTATTATTGAGCATGTAGACCTCCAAGACGTCATCACTTTTACGGGTTCTGCAGCGACGGGACAAATGTTGCGCGGATTGCCTCACCTGAACGAGCGCAGTGTGCCGTTTAATTTAGAAGCGGACAGCTTGAACGCTTCTGTGCTAGGACCAGATGTTAATTTAGAGGACCCTGAATTCGCACTTTTTGTAAGAGAATTGGCAAATGAAATGACGACAAAGGCAGGTCAGAAATGTACTGCTATTCGACGGGCGATGGTGCCAGAACACCTGTTGCCAGCGGTTCAAGACGCGGTCATTGCACGTTTGCAAAAAACCGTGATAGGCGATCCACAATCAGAAGGTGTTCGTATGGGCGCGCTCTCTACCCATGAGCAGATTGGACGTGTAGAGGCAGAAATGAACAAGTTGCTCGTAGAACAGGAATTGGTCTACAACCCAAGTCTAGATCTTATTGGAGCTACAGAATCAGGCGCCTTTTACTCGCCAAAACTCATGGTGAACGGCGATCCGTTTAACAAGACCGCAGTTCACGAAGTAGAACCTTTTGGTCCGGTAAGTACACTAATGCCTTATAAGACATTAGACGAAGCGGTGGCGTTAACGGCTATGGGAAGGGGCTCTTTAGTAACCTCTTTCACCAGCAAAAACAAGGCAGATATTGTGGCATTTACAACAGAAGCTGCTGCTCATAATGGCCGTATTCATATTATAAACGCAAAAATGGCGAAGGAAAGTACCGGACACGGTTCGCCAATGCCGTTGATGAAACATGGCGGCCCAGGCCGTGCAGGTGGCGGAGAAGAAATGGGAGGAAAGCGTGGAGTGCTTCATTATTTACATCGTACCGCCATCCAGGGTCATCCAGACGACATCACCGCCGTCACTCAACAGTATCAGCCGGGTGCTGCACGACCAGAAGCAAACCCACATGTTTTTCGCCAGCACTTTGAAGAGCTAGAAGTAGGCGCAACGGTCTATACCGCCAAGCATACGGTAACAGAATCAGACATCACAAATTTTGCTAATGTAAGTGGCGATAATTTTTATGCGCACGTCGACGCAACTAGTCTAGAAGGAACCATATTCGAGGGGCGCGTAGCGCATGGGTATTTTATTTTAAGTAAAGCTGCGGGACTTTTCGTTGAAGCAAAGAAAGGACCCGTCTTATTGAACTACGGAATAGATGAATGCAGGTTTACTAAACCGGTATACCCGGGCACCACGATAGGCGTTAAGCTTACCGTTAAGGAAAAAATAGATCAAGAGAAACGCAGTGAGGACGATGTCGCAAAAGGTATTGTCAAGTACTATGTTGAGGTCTATGATGATACAGACGAAATTGTTGCGGTGACCACTATTTTGACCATGGTCAAGAAGTTGAACCAAGACTAAACTAATTCTCATGAATGAAGCAGTAAACTTAGGCGGCGTAGACGTCACCATAGATGATCGCGGTTTAGCGACCGTAGAGTTTTCCCATCCGTTGTCTAATTCTTTACCTGGAAAGGTACTGGCTCAACTCTCTAACACCATTACAGCATTGGGCGAAAACGACCAGGTAAAAATCTTGGTTTTAAAAAGCAGTGGTGAACGTGCTTTCTGCGCTGGAGCCAGTTTTGATGAGCTGATCTCCATAGAAGATCTAGACACGGGAAAGGTATTCTTTAGCGGATTCGCTAACGTGATAAATGCCATGCGTAAATGTCCTAAATTGATTTTAGGTCGTGTGCAAGGTAAGGCCGTAGGCGGTGGTGTTGGATTAGCGTCAAGTGTAGATTATTGTTTTGCGACCAAGCACGCAGCAGTGAAATTATCAGAATTGGCCGTGGGCATAGGTCCTTTTGTCGTGGGGCCGGCTGTTGCGCGTAAACTTGGCTTGGCCGGCATGTCCGATCTTGCTATTAACGCTACAGAGTGGCGCACCGCACAATGGGCAGCAACACATGGATTGTATAATGATATATTTGAATCGGTACAAGAAATGGATAAAGCGATGGAAGCATTGGTGTCAAAACTGTTGTCAAGCTCCACGGAAGCCATGAAAGGACTTAAGCAAGTGTTTTGGGAAGGAACGGAACATTGGGATGAGCTACTCGCTGAGCGTGCGGCCATCAGTGGCGAGCTGATACTCTCCCAAGAGGCAAAAAAAGCCATTAACAAATTCAAGTCAAAGAAGTAGATGGTTAGACCCCTATCTAAGGGGAGTAGAAACAATCAAAAACGGCTTATAAAACCTAGTTTGATTCTTCTCTTTTCCCTAATAATGGCTCCGTTGTTTTCCCAGGAATCACAAAGGTCTGCTACTCCCGATACGGGCGTTTTTAGACAGGCACTGTACAGCGCGTCAGGGACTTTCACAGACCTTAATAACTGGAATGCGGGTGGAGAAAACAACGCTATTTTTTCGCTTTTAATGCGAGAGAACAAAAAACGGGTAGGGCCAAACTGGACCACTGTACACCTCCTAGAGGCAAATTATGGAATCAGCAGACAAGCCAGCGCTGTAGCTAAAAATGCCGATAAAATTGAATGGACCTCTACGGTAACTGGATCGCCTAAAAAAACCCGTTGGAACCTCTCCGGTCAAGCGAACGTTCGTTCACAGTTTTCACCAGGCTATGCTGCTGGCGACACCATCCGAGTACCCATCTCTACGTTTGGAGCCCCTATATACGGACAGTTTTCACTGGGTGTTGGACATAACTCATGGAAGCATTGGCAGGTATTTGTTTCTCCCGTATCTGCGAAAACAACCACGGTACTAGACGCTGAATTACGCAATAAAGGTGCGTTTGGTCTAGACACCGGATCTACATGGAGGCTTGAAGCCGGCTCAAAAATCACATTGAATTACTCGGAGAAAATCACAGAAAACATGAGCATTACAGCGAAGTCTGACGTCTTCGTAAGCTATTCTGCACAGCTAAACACCATCGATGTAGCATTAGAAGTTATTGCTCTTTACAAGGTTAAAAAATATGTATCGCTCAATGCCCATATCCAGTTGTTGCGTGACCTCGATCAGGTTGACGCATGGCAGCGTCGCAGTGTGCTTGGAATTGGACTGGCTTATACGATACCATAGTTTCTTCTGAAGTCATTTGTTTGGCACGGAAACATCACCGCATAAAAAAGCCGCCCACGGGGCGGCTTTTTTATTGTTCGAAATCTTTGGAAACAACTATTTCACGAAGACCTTAATACTCGCACTCATATCGCGTCCGTAGCTTGCGTGTACGCCATTTGCAAACTGCATACCTAAACGTACCTCACCGAGTGGTAAAGTAACGGTATCTGATACCTGGCCACCTCCGTAGTGTATGTTTTCGCTATTCGCGGGAACAACTTCTCCTTTAGCAAGAAACGCATTGCCGATCAGTAGATGATGATGTCCTGTGCCCTCCACAATTTCACCTGCCGGACGAACTTCCATGCCCTCCACGCCAAACGTAATGTAGACGGGATTCTCTACAGTATCTCCAGCTTCTAGATTCTCAAAAAAGACACTTCCGATCGCGTCATCCATAGCTTCTGGAGCCATGCTTTCATGTTGGTGTTGATCGTGAGCATCTGTTTTTGGTGCTTCTTCGTTGGTGCCACAGGCAACTAGAAGGAGTGCCATACCTACTGCGGGTAAAAAGATTGATTTCATAAGATTATTCAAATTCAATTAATATGTTATTCTTCTCAACAGCTTGTCCTACAGAAACGTTCACGCTCTTAATGACTCCTGCATCATCTGCCTTTAAGACATTTTCCATTTTCATAGCCTCTAAAATGACCAGCCCATCACCTTTTAGAACCTCTTGTCCCACCGACACCAGTACATCAAGTACTTTTCCAGGCATTGGCGCCTTTAGCTTAGAAACTTTAGCGACACCTACGTTTGCCATGCCCATTTTCTCCAAAAGAAGATCAAATTCATTTTTAGCCTCCAGGACAATCAGGCTTCCGTTCACTTTAAGGGTAAATGTTTTAGCTTCTTCATTGCGTTCCATCCATTGGACATAATACGAGGTATTGTCCTTGAGGATATGCCACGTTTGAGCGTCTATTTTCTCTATATCTAGACTATAAAAGTCGCCATTGAGCAATCCTTCTGATTTGCCCTCAGTGGGCACGATGTTGAAGGAGTGTTTCCCTGTGATTTTATACATAATGGGTGGTTCTTTTGCGGTTTAAAGATACAAAAGGATTAGTCCCGTTTTGCAGCATAGACGCGAGCACCCTTTACGGATAAGACTTCTTCTAATTCATAAGGTGCACTGTAGGCAGGAAGGCTGTCACTGAATTGGAATATGGCGACTACCTGATCGGTGGATCCTTTTTTACCACGGGTGATCATAGCGCTATTGCTTGTTGTGTCTATTTGTAAGGCCATTTCATGCCTATCTACTCCGTTTGAAAGTGTTACATGGTTATGTTTTAGTGCAATCATCTCGGCAAAAAAGGAGGCATCTGCGCTAGTTGTTGACCAGTCTAGCCCAATGGTGTCTTTCGTGAAAAACGGAAATTGATGATCTAACCCAGCTTCTTGTCCGGTATAAACCAGCGGCAGACTGCGCTCCATCATCGAAGAAAGAACAAACATAGCCTTGCCCAGATCCCCCATTCTTTGACTCACCGTGCCGTTCCAAGTGTTTTCGTCGTGGTTGGTTGTAAAGTACATCTTCAGGGCCTCTATGGGCCAGAGCGTGTCGCATTTCTCAACGTATCGAGCAAGTGCACGAACATCAGTTTTTCCTTGGGCCAATTCATTTAATAGATGATGAAACTCCCATCCATAAACAGCGTTAAAACCGGCATCTATCAAGGCGGGGTCTTCCCATTCTGCCAGCATAAATAATGAGTCATGGTTTTCACGAAGGTCACTAATGGCTGTTTTCCAGAAGCCGTAAGGCACAAACCCCGCAACGTCACAGCGGAATCCGTCGATACCTGCGGTTGTCACCCACCAATTCATTTCAGAAATCATTTCTTCACGCATGCCTGCCGCCTCGTAATTCAAATCAGCTACATCAGTCCAATCTGTTGGATTGCCCTCGTTATCAACAGCTACAATTGGATAGTTGCCGGCGCTGTCTGTGGAATAGAATTCTGGATGGTCATCCACCCAGTGGTGGTCAAAGGCCGTATGATTTGCGACCCAGTCAAGAATGACCCTCATTCCCAAGGAGTGCGCCTGTTCAACGATGGATTGAAAGTCTTCTATAGTACCGTAATCCGGATGCACCGCGGTGTAATTTGAAATGCTGTAATAAGAGCCAAGCGTTCCTTTTCTATGAAGCTCTCCTATAGGTTGAATAGGCATGAACCATAAAATGTCTACCCCGAGTTCTTTGAGTCTTGGTAGATGCGTTTGGAAGGCTTGTAAGGTTCCTTCGTCTGTGTATTGACGAACGTTTACCTCATAGATATTGGCTTGTTCAGCCCATTGCGGCAAGGTTGGTGGTGCTACATCCAATTCTGTTGTAGGCGAAGCTTCTTGGCATGACAGCAAAGTTAAAACGGCGGCGAGTGAAACTAAAAAAGGTGTTTTCATAAGGACGAATGGTGTGAAATAGAGTTGTTAGTGGGGCTATAGGTCAGTGTCCGTAAAGAAAGCTCCACAATTAATGCTTTGAACGACATGGTTGTCTGCCGGAACGGTAACGCCCCAATCATCAAGACGGCGGTCTTCCTTGCTGTTGTTAAAAAAGAATCGTACTTCTTCGTTCAGGTATTGGCGAACGATAATCAAAAGATGAGGATCTAATTGCTGAATAGAGGTTGAGCCGTAGTTGAGGGCCATGATATTTCGTCGGCCGTTATTGAGCTCAGCAATCCAATCAAAGAGTTCCTGTTGACGCTCGGAGCGTTCGAAGACCATCATCTTACGATTGTCGGGATCGTTTCCGCCGTGTAGCGCAATTTCATCCCCATAATATAGAATAGGAATACCGGGAACGGCAATATTAAAAGCATGCAAGCAACCCATTTTGCGATAGCCGCGCTCTAAGGCCTCGGGAATCTCTCGGGTCCAACCGGCTAATTTACTATCCTCGCTGAGGCTAAGATGTCCAGATGCCATGGAGGCAAAACGAGGCTTGTCTTGATTACCAGAAATGTTCCCCATCAAATGGTGATGGCCATAATATTTCAAAGAGCTCTCTAACGCTGTAGTAAGACGGTCAAAGGTTGCGCCTTCTTGCGTAAATGCTTCAAAAGCGGCATCATATAGATTAAAATTGAATTGGGCATCTACCTTACCGGAGCCTACATAACTAGCGATAAGCTCGTCAGAACCGTACGTCTCCCCGATCTGGTAAACGTGTTGCTTGCTTGCGCGCCTGATCTTATCCGTGAGCAGTCTTGTGAAGTTCATTGGGATATGCTTGGTTGCATCGTGCCTGAAGCCGTCAAAGTCATATTCAGTAATCCATACTAATGCGCTATCGCTCATTAGATCAGCTACTTCTGGATTACGTAATTCCAGGGTGGGCATAAAGGTGTCAAACCAAGTGGTCAGTCTTTCTTCGTCCCATAGCTGGGTATTAAGCCTTCCATCTGTCGTGTATTTTGGTGTCGCCCAGTCAGGGTGTTTTTGGAATACAGGATGGGATTGATGCACATGGTTCGCCACATAGTCCACCAGTACGTTTTGATTCCATTTATGTGCGTCCGTTAAAAAAGCATGGACATCTTGTTCTGAAGCAAATCTGTGGTCAGGTTTAATATTGCTTATTGGCCAGTAGCCATGATAACCAGAGAAAGAACTTACCGGGCCTCCTTGGTTCCAAAGCCCCCAAGCATTCTTAGGATTTTGTGTGATCGGACTGATCCAAATGGTATTTGTGCCCAGCGCATCAAAATAACCTTGGTTAAGTTTTTGATGAATGCCCGCGATATCCCCCCCTTGGTAGTTTGCTCGGGGGTGTATGGCAGTGTCTTGAACAGGCTCATCGTTGGTGGTGTCGCCGTTAAAAAAGCGATCCACCATAGCGAAATACATGATAGAGGTGTGCCAGTCCCTGCGGTCTAGTTCTGTGGTATGAACAACAGCGCGGCCAAATTTCATAGGAATTAACCAGTCACCACCAAGTTTCCCGTTCCGTGCAGTATATATCCGAATCCATGCGCGCTCAAACTTAGCTGCTTCTTTTGGAACAGGAACAAAAACACCGTCATCAGTGCGCAATACCGAAGTAACACGGTCGTTGAAAAAGACGAGAAGCTCTTGGTCCTCAGGAATGGATGAGAAGCTTAATAATGTATCGTTTGCACCTAAAAAACGCAACGGTTTGGGACCGTCTTTTGTGCCGCCGGGTATAGATAGAATATTGTTTAATTGACCAAAACCATTGGGGATACTTGCTGGGTTATTGGGGTCCAGAGTTTCGTCACCATTCACCACCAATTTATAGGCGTAGTCACCAGGTGCTAGAACCAGCTCGGTTTCCCATGCGCCGTTGTTCCACCTGAGCGCGGTGGCCTCCGTATTCCAAGCATTGAAAACACCCTTAATTCTTACATCTTCTCCCTCAAACCCTAAGATACGAAGTAGATGTGATTGTTTTTGTCCCTTGAATAGGGGCACATCTGTTTGTCCTGTGGAGTGGAGTATACTGAAGTAGTTCAGCGTTGACGAGGGACTGCCGAACAAGGCAATGCCTTGGTGGTCATTAGCACTTGTTAACCCAGTTGGCACAAAAGATAATTCACAGGTGGAGTCCAAAGAATAATCGTAGAGATTGAGTAAACTTTCAGTTCCATTATGGAAGTGAGGCGAGGCCAATTCAGCCGCTTGAATGCGTCTCACAGCATTCGAAGGATCAGGCAGCGAGCACGAGGTAAAAAGAAGCGTGCTTAGGAGTATGAATAAGAGCTTGTTCATCTGTATTGGGGCTAAAAATCACGATAACGCAACGTTCTAAGTTAATGCTAATACGTTAGACGCTTCCACAAAGACGTGGCTTCCGCTGCTAAGCTCGCACCAGGTGCCGTTAATCGCGAAAATCACCGATTTTCCTTGTTCGTGGGTGATTTTCATGCCCTGTGCCGTGAGGTGCGCCTTTAGGGTGGCTCCCCTCCATAGAACAGAGAAGGTAAGGCCCTTCCATTGACGTGGTAGTTTTGGGGTAAAATGCAATTCGTCGTCTAGAATCTTCATTCCTCCGAACCCTTGAACAACACTCATCCAGGTCCCTGCCATGGAAGTGATGTGCAGGCCCTCGTGAACTTCGTGATTATAGTCGTCAATATCTAAACGTGAGGTGCGTAGGTACATTTCGTACGCCTTTTCAGGATAGTCAATTTGTGCGGCTAAAATGGCGTGCACACAGGGACTCAGGGAACTTTCATGTACCGTTTTAGGCTCGTAGAAATCAAAGCTACGCTTGACCTCTTCTTTTTCATAGAGGTGGTTCAAGAAGTAATAGCCTTGTAGCACGTCCGCTTGTTTTATAAAAACCGAACGTAGAATCCGATCCCAACTCCAATGTTGGTTAATAGGACGTTCCTTAATGTCGAGGTCATTTGCATTTAACTGCTCTTTATCTAAGAAGCCATCTTGTTGTAAAAACACATCTAATTTCTCACTCTTTGGATAGTACATCTTTTCAATGATGTCTGACCACTTTGAGAATTCGTCGCGAGTATTTAAATTTGTTTTCTCCGTAATTCTAACCAATTCTTCATCGGAATTTGTCTTTAGCCATTGATACGCCTCTAGGGTGTACTCCATGGTCCAAACGGCCATACGATTGGTATACCAGTTGTTGTTGATGTTGTTTTCGTATTCGTTCGGACCAGTAACACCAAGCATAACGTAGGCCTTCTTTTCACTGGACCAGTTCACGCGTTGTGCCCAGAATCGACTAATGGCTAAAAGCACCTCAAAACCAGCTTCTGCTATGTAAGCCCAATCCTGCGTATGACGTATATAATTAAATACACCATAAGCGATGGCAGCGTTGCGATGAATTTCTTCAAAAGTAATTTCCCACTCATTGTGACATTCCTCGCCATTCATCGTTACCATAGGATACAAAGCAGCACCACTGTTAAACCCTAGCTTCTGGGCATTTTCAATAGCCTTGTCTAGCTGTTTGTAGCGATAAAGACATAGGTTTTTAGCGACCTCTGGTTGTGCTGTTGCCAGGTAAAAAGGCAAACAATAGGCTTCTGTATCCCAATAAGTAGAGCCACCGTATTTTTCTCCAGTAAAACCTTTTGGACCGATATTTAAGCGATCATCCACACCGGTAAACGTCTGGTTCATGTGAAAGATGTTGAAACGAATTCCTTGCTGTGCTTCTGCATCTCCTTCAATTTCTATATCTGAAGTCTCCCACTTCACCGCCCAGGCATTGACATGGGCGTCCCGGACACTGTCAAAACCTTGTTTTGCATTTGCGCGCGCCATTTCAGTGGCCTTACCGTCTAATTTCGCGGCATCATGATTCATGCTAGAGAGCACGGCTGCAAACTTTTCGAGGGTTAGAGCTGATCCTTCTGAAACTTGAAAACAAGCGCTCTCTGAGACCATCATGTGTTGCGCATCTGAACTTGAAGACCATTGCTGAGGCCTGCCGTTCAGGCTGACAGTATTGCACATCGCAACGCTTACCTGAAAGTCAGTTTTCTTTGTTTTTGCATGTACAAAACTTGTCTCCAGGTGCTGCCCTTGGGCAACAGATTCCCAAAACGTTTCATCGTAGTTGCTGTCTTCGTTTTTAACGTCAAAATCAAGGTAGGGGCAAAGTTCAATTTGGCCACTAAAGTTGAGCGGAGTAATGCTGTAAGAAATCGCTCCAACTTCATCATCGACAATACTTACAAGTCTTACTGATTTAACCGATAGTTGTTTCCCAGAAGGTAGAGTAACCTTAAACGAACGCGTTAAAAGACCGCTCTTCATGTTTAGCTCGCGGTAAAAATCGCGAACCTCTGTAGCGGTATTTAGATCCAATACCTCACCCTCAATAGTTACCTGTATTCCGATCCAATTACACGAATTTAGCACCTTCGCAAAATATTCTGGATAACCGTTTTTCCACCAACCTACTCGTGTTTTATCGGGATAGTACACCCCTGCTAAATAGGATCCCTGGAGGCTTTGTCCGGTGTAGGTTTCCTCGAAATTAGCGCGTTGGCCCATGCGCCCATTTCCTATAGAAAACAAACTTTCACTCTTGGGATGGTTCTCCGGGTTCCAACCGCGTTCTATGATTTTCCAAGGATCAACCTCGATATACTTTTTAAACATGGCAATGTTCGTATGTTCTTAAAACTGGGCCACCAATGCTTCTGGAGTTGAACTCCCCAATGCCTGAAAATGGACATCAGCTTTTAGTAGCTCTGCGCTGCCAATCCCAACACAATTAAATCCACCCGCCTTAGCCGCTTGGACTCCTGCTATCGAGTCCTCAAAAACTAAACATTCCGCAGGCTTTAGGTCTAAACCGTCAGCGCCTTTCAAAAATACCTCAGGATCAGGTTTGCCATTTACCACATTGTTCCCATCAATTATCGTGGTAAACAGCGCTGTTATTCCTAATTTATCCAGAACCATAGGCGCATTCTTAGAAGCGCTTCCCAATCCAATTAAGATTCCTTTTGCGTGTGCATGTCTAATGAATTCAAGCGCTCCAGGTAACGCATCTTTGGGGCCTAATTGAACAACGAGCTCTAAGTAACACTCGTTTTTAAGCTCCATGAGATTGATAAATGTCTGGTCATCAACCGTGGCACCAGTCCACGCAATGATCTTTTTCAATGAATCAACCCTACTTACTCCTTTGAGTTGTTCGTTTTGCTCTACTGTAAAGTCACCGCCTAGTTTTTGAGCGAGGCTACGCCATGCCTGAAAATGAAAAACGGCGGTATCTACAATAACGCCGTCTAAGTCAAAAAGAAATCCTTTTATCATGTCTGTTTTTGATATACGTCCAATACCCGTAAGTATTCTAAATGATACTTAATCAAACCATCAACAGGTTTGCGGAGTATCTGTCCTAGTTTCATTCCGCGTTCTTCCAAAACCTCCAACAAGATATCTTGAAATATTGACCCAACACTTCCAACAAAGTGAACAGGTACTTCTCGGCAATTATCGAAACAAGCGATGTGAATGTCCGCAAACTTAGAAAACCCCTCACGAATGATCTCTTGGACGTATGTGGTATGCATGTGCTTACCGGCAAATCTACTGAAAGAGGCAAGATAAACGTTTGCGTTTGGTTTGTTGTAGACGCTTGTAATGACTTCGTCTTTGTCTAATTGGTACGTATTAAAGAAGTCGTCTGCCATTTCTTGCGGAAGCTTTTTGTATAAGAAATCGGATACAAGTCGCTTACCAATATAGCTGGCACTTCCTTCGTCACCAAGAATATAAGCAAGTGCTGGAACGACCTCAGAGACTTCGTTACCGTCAAAATAGCAGCTGTTTGACCCCGTGCCTATAATACAAGTTATTGCGGGCTCGCCAGTATAAGTCGAGTAGGCGCTAGCAAGTAGATCGTGGTCGACACGTACATTTGCGTTTACAAAAACTTTGGTTAGCCCATCTTTAACGATATCCTGTAGTCCCTCGCTTGAAGCGCCAGCACCATAAAAATAAACGAAAGCTATTTTGGCGCGCAACTTTATGATCGCTTCATTCTCAACCAGCTCCTCTTCAATAAAAGAGGCAGAATGAAAATAAGGATTAAAGCCCATGGTGGAAAAACGGGTATGCTCTGACCCATCTGGGTTGATGGCTACCCAGTCACATTTTGTTGATCCACTTTCTGCAATTAAAATCATAATAGAGGTAAAAATACGGGTCGAGCCTTAACTCGACCCATAGGAATCATATGGTATTAAGCGATACGCTCTACGAGGTCCGCCAAACGTGCAGAATACCCTGCTTCGTTGTCGTACCAGCCTAAAACTTTAACTAAGTTTCCTTTAGCGGAGGTGACACCAGCATCGAAAATACAGCTGTGCTTGTCGCCCACAATGTCGGAACTTACAATCGGATCTTCCGTGTACATTAAGATGCCTTTCAACGGTCCTTCTGCCGCCTCCTTCATAGCTGCATTAATTTCTTCAGCGGTAACATCTCTGCTTAATTGAACAGTAAGGTCAGTAGCAGAACCGGTGATTGTTGGAACGCGCATTGCGTAGCCATCCAATTTACCTTTTAGCTGAGGAAGAACGAGCGCTACTGCCTTAGCAGCACCTGTTGTGGTAGGAATCATATTCACTGCAGCAGCACGCGCTCGACGTTTGTCAGAGTGCGGGGCATCCTGAAGGTTTTGATCAGAAGTATAAGCGTGTATTGTACACATGAAACCACTAACGATACCAAACTTCTCGTCCAAGACTTTTGCCATAGGAGACAAACAGTTGGTGGTACACGAAGCGTTTGAAACCATGGTATCAGCATCAGTGAGCTCGTCGTCATTAACGCCTAAAACAATAGTCTTAATATCACCTGATGCTGGAGCCGAAAGAGCCACTTTTTTCGCACCTGCCTTGATGTGCTTTGACATTCCGGCGTGGTCGCGGAAAAACCCTGTAGACTCAACAACAACCTCGACGCCTAACTCGCTCCAAGGAAGTGTTTCTGGATCCCGCTGGGCATAAACGGTGATTTCTTTACCGTTTACAATCAAGCTGTTCTCTGTATGCGAAACGGTTCCGTTAAAACGACCATGAGCACTGTCGTACTTCAACAAGTGTGCTAGCATGTCTGTAGCGGTGAGGTCATTAATCGCAACGATGTCGACTTTACTACTCTCTATCAAGTTTCGGAAGGTCAAACGACCAATTCGGCCAAAGCCGTTAATAGCAATTTTTGTGCTCATAATAGAATGTGTTGTTAGGTTGCTAAGATTTTAGCGATAGTTAACATTTCTTCGTCAAGCGCGGTGGTCTTAGTAATAGCTTCTGATAAAGGTGTATAGACTACTTTTTGATTGATCATTCCTGTCATGACCTTTTCTTGTCCGTTCATTAACCCTTTGATTGCGTAATAGCCTAACACAGAAGCCAATACCCGGTCATTAGTGGAAGGAGACCCTCCACGTTGCGTATGTCCCAAAGTAGTCACCTTCACATCTATGGAAGGAAATTCTTTTTTGATCGCAAGGGAGATGTCGAAAACGTCACCAAGGTGATTGCCTTCTGCAACCATGATAATATTTGAGGTTTTCTTATTTGCTTGAGCGCTGCGAAGGTCTCTAAACAAATCATTAAAAGTTATTTTTTGCTCCGGTAGAATAATGCCTAATGCGCCCGTGGCAAGTCCTGTTGATGCGGCGATATAACCAGTGTCACGACCCATTACCTCAACAAGAAACAACCTGTTGTGCGAGGAGGCGGTATCACGAATTTTATCGACACTTTCAATCACCGTATTTGTTGCGGTATCGTAACCAATGGTATAGTCTGTGCCAAACAAATCATTGTCAATGGTCCCTGGTACACCGATCACACGTATGTTGTGCTCTTCCGCAAGTTTTAACGCTCCAGTAAAAGAGCCATCACCACCAATAACAACTAGGGCATCAATACCACGCTTCTTGAGATTGGCAGCTGCTTTTGCTCGGCCAGTGGGAGTGCGAAACTCCTTACTTCTGGCACTTTTAAGAAAGGTGCCGCCTTGCGCAAGAATATTCTTTACATGCTTAGTCGAAAGCTCTAAGAGGTCATCTTCGATCATTCCTTCATAGCCGCGATATACTCCAAAAACCTTTTTTCCATGGTATAGCGCAGTACGGGTCACCGCACGAATAGCGGCATTCATGCCGGGAGCATCACCACCTGAAGTAAGAATTGCTATGTTGTTTATTTCTGCTGACATGCTGCGAAGATAAGAACTAAGTGTAAATAATACACTTATTAAATTTTTCCTTGTTATCTTCAAACGGTCACAAAACATAGCCACAAAAACATTTATTCATGCCCAACATTATAGAGGTCAACTCCAACTTGAGTGTTGACTGTGTCATTTTCGGATTTGACGGAGAACGACTAAATGTGCTCCTTATAGAAGAAAAAGATATTGGCCAAGGCTTACTTCGAAAGCGTTTACCTGGTGATTTGATTCACAAAGGAGAAGGTCTTGATGAGGCGGCAAATCGGGTTCTTTTTGAGTTGGCAAGTTTAAAAAACGTGCTTCTAAAGCAATGCCACACTTTTGGTGACCCCCATCGTGTTAATGACGAAAAAGATAAAAAATGGCTTGAAATTTATCGTAATAATCCTGAAGAACGCGTAGTAACCGTGTCGTACTATGCCCTGGTAAAAATGGCGAATTTCGTTCCGAACCCAGCAAGTTTTGCTGGAGAGGCTCTTTGGCAAAACATTCAAGATATTCCGGAATTGGCTTTTGATCACAATGAGATCGTTGAAGTCGCGCTATGGAAATTGCAACGCCACTTTGAGCTGAGTAAAATAGGCTATGAACTACTTCCGTCAAAGTTCACACTGAATCAGCTGCAGCAGCTACACGAGGCGATTACACAAGAGGAATTGGACAAGAGGAATTTTCGAAAAAAAATAGTTCGAGAGAAAATAGTAGAGGCTACCGATGAAAAGCAGGATGGAGTTCTGCACAAGCCTGCGCGCCTTTACCGAATAAAAACTGGCCAATCTGCGCTCGGCAACTAGATTCCCCAAATTGGGATAAATAATGGGTGTATTTTGTTAAGGGTGCTTTAGAGTAATGTTTCTACGAAGTAGTGTATTCTGTACATTTGAAGATCTAACTCACTTAACGTACACTAATGAAAATCAAAGCAAGTTTTTTCGTATTCCTCTTTGCGGTTCTTGGCTTGCAGCACGTTAGTGCGCAATCGCTTTCCGGTATTGTCGTGGACGAATACAATGAGCCACTTCCCTATGTGTTAATTGCCGTAGACTCCGACGAAAACGCCATTCACGCTAAAGCGACAACAGACCTTAGTGGCCAGTATAGCTTGAACCTAAAAAAAGGCACCTATGACGTTACCTTCTCGTTTATAGGGTATCAGACAGAGACCAAATCGGTTCGTGTTGACGACAAAAAAGTGGTGAACTTTACTATGAAGCCTTCAAAAACCCAGCTTGATGAAGTTGTTGTTATAGGTTATGGTGTCGCTCGTCGAAGAGACCTTACCGGTTCTGTGGTTAGTTTAAAATCGAAAGAATTGACAGACATCCCAACACCGTCATTTGAGAATGCCATTCAAGGGAAAGCAGCAGGCGTACAAGTAATTACAGGCTCAGGAATTGCAGGCTCTGGATCTATGGTACGAGTTAGGGGAGTTGCCTCAATTTCTGCCGGTGGAGATCCACTATACGTAGTAGACGGTATTCCTATTACACAGGATTATTTTTTAAATGGCAACAGAGGTGGATTTAACACTAATCCACTTGCAACAATCAACCCGAATGATATTGAGTCTATTGACATTTTAAAAGATGCAGCGGCCACGGGAATATATGGATCACGCGGCTCTAACGGTGTAGTGTTGATCACCACAAAGCGAGGTAAAAACAAAAAACTATCGTACAACTTCTCTTCACGTGTTGGGTTTTCTAACCCTACGGCATTGCCAAACATGATGAACAAGGAAGAATACTTACAGATGTTTGAAGAGGCATGGGTAAATGACGGAAATGTTGGTGTGCCCGAGCTTCCTGGAAATAGAATGAGCTGGTCAGAGGCACAGGCCTTTGAGGGCACTGACTGGGTCCAAGAAACCATTCGCCCAGGAATCAAGCATGGATATGACTTCTCGGCCTCAAAAGGCTTTAAGGGGGGGAATTTCTACACGGGAATCTCGTACAATGACAACAATAGTTATTTAGCAGGAAACTCCTATGAACGCTTGTCGGGCCGTTTCAATGTAGACTTTAATCTTACGGAAAAATTTAAACTTGGATTAAGCACCTCTATTTCACGTGGTGTTAACACCCGGATTGACGCTGCTTGGTCTGGTGGACTTGGTGAGGCGATGTCTCGAGCACTTCCTGTTTATCCAATACGCTATGCCCAAGATGAATACGATGCAGACGGCAATCTAGTTGCAAATGCAGGTGATTACTGGTTAAAAGGTGGCGTGAGCTTAAATCCAGTGGCACAAAGAGAAATGAAGGACTGGACGGCCATAGAAGATCGTACGATCAACAACATCACAATGGACTATAGAGTGAGTGACTCGTGGACCATTCGCGGACAAGGTGCGTTTGATTATATGCATTTTGAAGACCATATTTGGGAAAAACCCGGATATGACCCAACGTATAAGGATACGCTTGGAAATTTCTTAGGACGTGCGAATATGTACCCTTATAGTGTGTGGAATACTTCCGGAAACGCCACCGCAAACTACATTAAGGATCTAGGAAAGGACCACCACATTAACTGGCTAATTGGCTCGGAATACCAGTACAATATGATTAAAAAGTTTGACGGGTATTACGACAGTGAAGCGGTAGGTCAAATAAGAGAAACAGGAACATGGGTGAATGATCCCCTCAGCTATTTGGAAGAGTATGCGTTTGCCTCAGCGTTTACGAGGCTAAACTATAACTACAAGGGTAAATACTTTGCAGAAGCTCTAATCCGACGCGATGGCTCTTCAAAGTTTGGTCCGAACAATAAGTATGGAAACTTCCCTGCGGCATCTTTGGGTTGGATCATTTCGGATGAGGGCTTTATGGATAACCTCCCTAATGTTAATTTCCTTAAACTAAAAACCTCTGTAGGCAAGAATGGAAACTCTGCAATACCATCATACCAATGGTTCGGTTATTACAATGTAGCGAACAACGGTTATGGCGGAGAAACCTATCGCTATCCCGTGATTCGTGAAAATGCAAACCTTCGCTGGGAAACCTCCACTTCATTTGATGTTGGGCTGGAATATGGCTTTTTTCAAGACCGCTTTAGCGGGGAACTAGCGTGGTACCGTAAGCAGACGAATGATATGTTATTAAACGTGACTCTTCAGGGCTCTACGGGGTTTGGCTCTTGGTGGGATAACGTAGGTAGTGTCTATAATACGGGAATCGAATTTGCCTTTAAGTCGCGGAACATTGTAACAGATAACTTTACTTGGACCACCGACTTTAACATTGCCCGTAATTACAATGAAATCACTTCAATTGGGGAGTATTCCCCTGATGCGGTAAGTGGTGGGACAAACGATACGCGGGTTGTTGTAGGTATGCCAATTGGAACAAATTACTTGGTTAAGTTCTCCCATGTTGACCCTACAAACGGCCTACCAGTGTATTTAACAAAGGATGGTGAAGAAACGTATACCTGGGATCTGCAAGACCGCGTTGCTTTAGGGAATGTCATGCCAGACGCGATAGGTGGCCTCACGAACACCTTTAACTACAAGAACTTTGAATTTAGCTTCTTGTGGGTATTTACCATAGGAGGAGACATTTACGACAGCTCTTCTAAGCGCCAAATGGGCGTGGTAACGGACTGGAACATGCGTACTGACCTCAACGACCGCTGGCAACAGCCTGGTGATGTCGCTACCTATCCAAGGCTTAGTCAAGACTACCGTACTTACGGAGCAAATACGGAGTGGATCAATACTGACCTTTGGCTTCATGACGGAAGCTACGCGCGACTGCGCAATGTTAAACTGTCGTATCGTGTTCCCCAAGAAAACTTGAAATTTGTGAAAGGCCTTACCGTTAATGTAACAGGAACAAACCTTCTGACATTAACGAACTTTATTGGCCTAGATCCTGAAATTGCTCGTGATTTCGAGAACGCAACGGATAGAAATATGTCACCAAACATTACCTACTTAACTCCTCCTCAAGAGAAGACTTATAACGTAGGGATCAACATTAACTTTTAATCTGAGGCGTGATGAAAAGAATAGCAGCATTTTTAGCAATCGTTATGATTGTGGTGGGAACTACATCGTGCGAGAGAATTTTAGATTTCAAGGCAAATACGGACAGTCAAATCCCCGCCGATTCTGCGATATTAAATATTGAAGATGCGGAGCAACTGCTTGTTAGTGTATACGACGTAGCGGCCAACGCGTTCAGTGGTCGCTTTCAGAACATCCCTGAAGTCATGTCAGATAACATGGCAGACCCACTTGGTCTAAACGGGGAATACGCTCAGATTTATCGTTGGACATCGTCCTTTTTTAATGGCTCATTCGGGGGTGAATACCGTGATGCATATATTTCGATTTACCGTGCAAACACTTTACTTGAAGAGGTCGCAAACTTAGAAGGAGCGACACCGGAAAGCGTGAAGCGTATTTCTGCTGAGGCAAAATTTATTCGTGCTTTATGCCACTATCAGGTGGTTAGAATCTGGGCCATGCCTTATGGTTATACCGCTGACAACAGCCACCTAGGTATTCCACTGAAACTTTCTGCAGATCAAACGCCTCAAATGCGCGCGACGGTCGCACAGGTGTATGCCGCGATTGAGCAAGATCTTTTAGACGCAGAGCTAGACCTTCCCACGAGCAATGGAATTTTTGCCAACCAGATGTCTGCAAAAGCCCTCCTGGCTAAAGTATACCTTGAGATGGGAGACTTCACGAAAGCAAAGACGAAAGCATCAGGGGTAATTAACTCTGGAACATACTCTTTAGAGCAAGACTTAACGAAGAGGTTCAACGACCATGTCAACGATAACCTACCTGCTGAATTTATTTTCACGCTAGTGAGCACAAACGAAATAGGCGCCTCTGGACCTATAGTGGACGAACGTGGTCAAGGCTTTGTAGGAAATTACAGATCGGATGATCCAAACTCTAACCCGGCTCTAAAAGCTAGTTTAGACCTCTATGTAGCGGCTACTTCGGACACGAGTGACCTTCGCGGTCAATTATGGTACGATGTTCGCAGTGCGGGTACGCCAGACGAAAACTATGTGATCAGTAAATTTGACGCAAGCTTCATCGACGTTCCTTTATTACACCTTACCGATATGTATCTTACCTATGCTGAATGTAACGTTAGATTAAACGGCGATAGCGACGGAAGTGGCTTGTCTATGGTTAATGCGTTACGTCAACGTGCAGGGCTGAGTGATTTGACGGGTTTAAGTCTTGTGAGTGTGATGAACGAACGTAGGTTGGAATTATCAGCTGAAGGAGATAGGCTGTTCCAGCTTAAACGACAAGGAGTTCTTGGAGAAATTCAAAAAATTCGCGGTGTTGACTGGGATTGTCCGGGGATGATTCTTCAATTCCCGAACTTTGAAGGAACAGCACAAGGATTTATTTATAACGAAGAAGGAAACTGCGAATAAGTCGCCATAGCGTATGAAAAGAATAGCAATAATTATTACCAGCGCGCTCATGATTTTGGGTGCATGTAAGCCAGAAGTTGGCCCAATGGGACCATCTTACGAGGCTGGTGCAGGTTTGTTAGGTATGTGGGAACTTACCCATGCAGATCAGACAGATCTATCGTTACCCGTTCCTGAGACACGTGACATTAGTTCTTTTTACCAAGGCGCTTCACAGAAGTGGGTGGTCCAGTTTAATCAGGATAGTTCTTATGTTGTCACCCAGCAAGGTCCTGGTTTTGATGTTTTTGGCACAGGAGGAACATGGAGTTATGACACTCCTGAATACCCTACTGAATTGCATCTAATGCAGGACACCATTTTAACTATTTTGCCGCTAGGTAATATGCCGCGAACGATAGATCAGACGGTAAGCTTGGTTTATTCACGTGAACGATGCGACAAACCAAGTGTTTCTTATGAACTAACATTCACCCGTAAATAAATGTGCCACATGAAAAATATAACAACACTTTTCGCACTGATTTTTGGGATATCAGCCAATGCTCAAATCACGACTATTCCGGATGAAAACATAGATCCTTCGGATTCATTAGAGATCATTTTTGATCCAGCAGGACTTGATTTGGCAGTCGCTCCGCAAGACGCCTTAAAACAAGCTATTGACGCAGGTGAAGACGTGTTTATTTGGACGTGGAAACCAGCTTCACATCCGGACGGTCATCCTTATGTGAACGGAACGGGTTCTGCTCCTTGGAAAAACTCCAACGATGCTATGAAAATGACGAAAAACGCGAACGGCACATTCTCTTGGAAAATTGTACCGACGCTTTTTTATGAGGTTGACGCAACGACGGTTTATGCAGAGGACATTCATTTTCTAGTAAAGGCAAAAGACGGCGGTGGCTACGGCGATCCAGATGTCAAGTCAGATGATTTAAAAATAACCATAGATCCGCCGGCAACAGACCGCAACCCATTCTATCACTTTCCAGCAAAAGTGATGACGGATGACCTGCTGACGTTACGCTACGAGAACTGGAGAGAAGATAAAGCAAGCATGCAAAATCTTGATCCATCTGATTGCTACCTCTACTCCAAGGTATACTACCTCGACGGTACCTTCAGTGAAATAGAAAACGCATTTAACGTAGGTTCAAACCCAGTTTTACAAATGGACTTCCTAGGAGACGGTAACTTTGAGAAAATCATAGTCCCTTCTCAATTTTTTAATGTTCCCGCAAACAAAACCATAGACTTTTGTGAGTTTATCGTAATGAAGAAAACCTTTGCTTCGGGTGCAGATCGTGTTACACAGGCTGTTGAGGCTCAAATAGAGTGTCAGTAACTGCCCAAAGTATATAATTCAAAAACCCGGCATACCAGCCGGGTTTTTCATACCCGCTAATTCAATAGATATGCAACACAAACCTAAACTTAGTTTTTGGCAGATTTGGAACATGAGCTTTGGCTTTCTGGGCATTCAGTTTGGATATGCGCTTCAGGGAGGTTTTATGAGCAGAATCTTTGAAACTTTAGGAGCAGATGAGCACAGCCTACCGTTGTTATGGATCGCAGCACCTTTAACAGGCCTAATTGTCCAGCCTATAATTGGCCAAATGAGTGACAATACATGGCATCCAAGGTTTGGCCGCCGCCGCCCATATTTTCTAATTGGAGCCATTCTTGCCTCTTTAACGTTACTTGCTGTTCCCCATAGCCCTGCGCTTTGGATAGCCGCCGGAGGTCTCTGGATTTTAGACGCCACCATGAACATCTCTATGGAGCCATTCAGGGCGCTTGTGGCAGATAAGTTGCCGGACAGTCAACGCAGTTTTGGTTTTGTCGTACAGACCTTGATTATCGGAGTGAGCACCTGGGTTGCCTCTAACCTACCAAAACTGATCAGCTCCTTGGGTGTTAGCAATGAATCAGACCCCGGTGTGGTACCTATGTCTGTAAAAATAGCATTCGGAATTGGGGCGGTTATATTTTTAGCAGCAATCCTCT
>Ga0209279_10000145_pt1 | contig 49638 bp, 48 predicted proteins | sample CoawatmetaG00DNA_3_FD_187508 | JGI IMG/M metagenome (GOLD analysis project Ga0209279, IMG submission 187508) | Marine microbial communities from the West Antarctic Peninsula - Coastal water metaG006-DNA (SPAdes) (version 2) | ecosystem: Environmental > Aquatic > Marine > Coastal ...
ATGTATATTTCACACACACACATACGTATAAAATTTATATAATTAATTTAAAATTATATTTATAGTCTTATATTAATGACCGAAGGCTTAGATGTTGATTTATTGATGAAATCCCTTGAACGCGAAGAAAACGATTGTCTTATGAATTTAGATACAGCAACAATACAGCAAATAAAAAACGATATGCTTCAAAAGTTACAATTACCTAGAGAGAAATTGAAGAAAATGAACAAAGTATTGAAACAATACAGATTTATAGATGAGATACCTGATATCAAATACGGTGCATATGTAAGATGGATAAATCTTACTAATAGCGAACTAAAGCTGACAACAGGAGGCCTCATTTGTGATATCAAAATAGTTAAGGATGATGTTTTGATTGTGTGTAGAAATACCATGGGTCTCTTTTTCCAATTCAAACTAAACGAATGTTTAGCTTTTCAGAAAATAACAGACCAAGAGAATGTCTTATTATCCGCACTGGATTATTTAAAGACTTAATTTTTCTTATTCGTTTTTTTCTTACGTGTTTTGTTTGTTCTAACTCTTTTATACTTTGCTAAATTTTTATTGGTTCCCTTTTTCGGTATAAAACGCGCGCGCTTTTTACAACGAAATCCAAAACTTTTAATTTTTTTTGTATGCAATACGCTTTTTTTACATACGGCGATGGCATTTTGTTCTTTTTTTAATAATGGAGTTATTGTTTTGATACACTTACATAGTTTGTTTGCTAATATATCTTCAGCAGCCAATTTTATCTCTTTTCCCCCCATATTAGACACATCAATTTTATAAAATTTCATAATATTTAAATAATCTGTGTGTGATAAAGACATCACTATTATATATATAATTTTATATAAATAATAGTCTTTGTAAATAATTGTATTTATATATTATATATTGTGTCTGTTATGTCTATAATTAACAAGTCTCATAATATTGTTGTATTTGATCTAGACGAGACAATAGGTAATTTTACAGAACTTAGTATATTTTGGGAAGCATTAAATAAATACAGTTCTGATACATTATCACACGAAGATTTTTCAAGTTATTTGACACATTTCCAGAATTTTTGAGACCAAATATTAACAATATATTAAAGTATCTTATTAAATAAATGCGATAGTATTATGATATACACAAATAATCAAGGTAATAAAAAATGGATTACTATGATTACCAAATACTTTGATTATAAATTACAAGAACAGACGTTTGATAAAATAATATCAGCTTTCAAAGTAAGAGGTAAACAAATTGAATTATGTAGAACGTCACACGATAAGAGCGTAAGTGATTTATTTCGCTGTACAAAGATACCTGAAAATACGCAAATATGCTTCATTGATGATCAATTGTATCCTTTAATGAAACATGACAATGTTTATTATATAAACGTAAAACCTTACAAGTTTTCACTAGATTATTATATAATGGCTGATATATATTTTACTAAAAACTTAAAAACAAACGATAAAAAGGAATTTGTTGATTTTATAACAAACTACATGAATAAAAGTGGATTTTTAATTGAAAAAAAGGATGAAATTGAACATAAGGTAGATAAAACAATAAGCAAGAAATTATTAATTCATCTTAAAGATTTTTTCGGAAACGATAAAGATACAAAACGCAGAAGGAAGAATAAAACGGCTAAGTTATAATGCGTGTATATCTACGCGGTCGTTAATGTATTTTGAAATAACGTCCATTATTGACGTTGAAAGCAATAAAAATATACCAGAAGTAAAAGCTACTTTCCTGTCAATCAGCGCATCCATTTTAGAAATCTTCGCATTGACTGTATAAGGATTAAATCTAATTATTAAAAATATGCATACATAGTATCGCAAAAATAATTGTAAATTTAAACTATAAACAGGTGCTATTTCGGCAATTCCGGTCAACGTTAACCCAAATAATAAGAACGATATGTAAATGCTGTATAGGTATATTTGTTGATACCATTTATAACCACCAATCATATTATATTTACGATATAATATTATTTTCTGCTAAGACGATTAGTTAATATATTTTAAGGAACCAACTTTCATGGTGTATTATATATATCCAGTGTCCGCGCACTACAATCATCGGTATCTACGTATTTGGGCATCCAGAAATAAGGAATACAATTTGCGGTATTGGGATAATATTCCTCATAAATCTTACGATAGTAGATCTGCTCTTGTGTTATAGGAGTATTGTGTGTCCAGCTTGAATGAGCGACTAGATCCATATTTTCCACTTTATCTTTTATAATCTCAAACCACGACCCAGATTCGCCAGAGACACCGTCACTAAACGCCTCTTTTCTTCTCCAAATAATGTCGTGTGGAATCAAATCAGGATATACATGCGTTATTGCTTCTCTCAATAATTGTTTTTCACATACACTATTTGGGAGATTTGATATATTAGAAGCTAGTGGATTGCGAAGATTAATTGGTAAACTCAGATAATAATTCACGAAAGTTCTGTCTAGGAACGGTGTTCTTGGCTCTAATCCGTGTCTCGATATACATCTGTCTGAGCGAAGAACATCAAACATATGTATATTTTCTAATAAATCCCGACATTCTCTGTCTGATTCAATTGAGGAGGGCGATTTTAAGAAATACAAATATCCTCCTGTTAGTTCGTCGCTACCATCTCCGTTAAACACAACCTTTGCGTCGGTCTCATTTGCTATATATTTTCCAACCATATAATTACCGACACTTGCTCTTACAGTTGTTGTGTCGTAACTCTCAATATTTTCAATCACCTCTGGGATAGCATCAAACATCTCTTCGCCAGTAACGATAATTTCCGTATGGGTTGTATTTAGGTGTTCCGCGACCTGTTTGGCGCGAACCAAGTCTTCGGAACCTTTCATTCCAATACTAAATGTTCTCAATTCGCCACTGTAGTGCTTTTTAACGAATGCGGTAATTAGACTACTGTCCAGTCCACCCGATAGCAGACATACAATAGGTCGCTCACACGTGTTTAATATACGCTTAATTACCGCCTGCTCTAGATGAAACACTATATTGTTAAATATATTATTCAAATCATTGTGATAATTAAAATTAACCATTGTTGCTGGGAAGTTAGAGGATATATAGCGCTTATTCTGTAGAATTGTTTTCCATTCAGCATTAACCTTGAACCCAATAGAGTATTCCGAATATGTTCCTGGTGAGAATGGTTTAATTGTGTATTGTCGCACAACAGAGTAATTTGTTTTGGATATATTATGTAACTCTGTATACGAATTGTTCCACACCAAAGGGGTTCCATCGCACAAAAATGGATGCAATGCCTTTATTTCAGAAGCAAACCCAATGATATTTTCGCGGGTTATGTTTTTATTATTAATATGATTAACAAGATTATCATTCATACTATCACGCTCAAACACAAAAAGCGGTCTTACGCCAAAAGGATCTCGGGCGACAAATACTTTAGCGTCCTCTGTTCCGCAACGACAATCATATAATACAAATGAAAATACCCCGTCTAGTAGGCGCAGCGTTTGACGGATACCAAATAAAATATACAGATGGATAATTATTTCACAGTCTGAATCAGTCTCGGGTGTTACGTCATAACCTCCATATAACTCTGAATATAACACTTTATAATTATATATTTCACCATTGCATATCAGTGTAATACCCTTAAATGTTATCGGTTGATTAGATCCTTCATTCAATCCATTAATAGCAAGCCTTTTGAATCCAAGGTACAATTTATCACTATAATAATTTTCTTTAGAATCTTCTGGACCTCTCGAATTTAATTTATCAAACGCAGATTTAATCAAATCTTTGTGAAATGTTGTCTTGTTATTCAAGAGGGCTATTATTCCGCACATTTATTTAGTATAGCACTTTCTTTTTATATGTATAAATAAATCTCTAATCATATTATATTATATTATGCAAACATATCCGATTGTTATTAAACAGATAGAACGTGTAGAAGATTTAAATAAACGCATATTCAATAGAAATATTCCATCGGGTGAAATCCAACCATGTATTAATACTCGCCCTGTTTCCACCAAATATTCGGTGATGCCTATTATGGATATACGAACCGAGCCCACAGTCAAGCTAAATAAAACGATACCTTACAACACACGAGAAACTTTCAATCCTGGATCTGCGCGAGGACCTTGGAGTGGGTTTTCATCAAACGTCAACGACGAATCAACCTTAAGAAATCAGTTTTTCGCAATCCAGAATTGTGAAAAGTCGGTATACGTACCTTCTTCTGAGAGCGACCTATATAATGTGAATGTAGGTGGGCGAAATGAAACGCAACCGTTTACCGACTTATTTAGTAAACCCGAATTAGGTTCGTTTAATCCAAATACTTTTAACGTAGGAGGAAATTTATTCGCAAATAATACAAGACAGCAAATGAAAGATGTTTAAATAATCATATTTTTTTAAATGTAATTATTTAATGGAACAGTGTAACAATAATACAATTAATTCTAACACATTAAATAATGATATTGTTAATAATGACATTCTCAAATATTTTTCCAATCCATCCTACCAAACAATTAAAGATATGGATGTATGTGAAATAAATCAAGAGGATAAGAAATTCTATAGAAAGCGGGTGTTGGCTATGGGAAAGGAAATATATTCTGGAACTAGTTATGATGATAATATTAATAAATCCTTTGATAACTTTATTTCTTTAGCAATTAATCACTGCAAAATAATAGATATGCGGGATATACTTCAGGAGGATTATCCGGAACATACAGAAAAAACCAATTCGCAACTAACTGATGATTTCGATATAAGCAATACAAATACAGGTGTAATGCGAAAAAATAAACCAAGTAGTAATCCATTAAATGGATTTGTAAAAATTACAACGAATAGCGAAAATAAGTTCATACCAACACAACGAAGTGTTAACTTAAAACAAGATAAATTAAAAACCAAGGGAATTAAAAAAAAAAGAAAGAAAGATAAAATCTGTGATTAATCTAATATGGTGAAAAAAATACGAAATATTAATAAAACAACCCGCCAGAATAGAAAGGGTCACAATGTAAAAGGTCACAATGCAAAGGGTCACAATACGAATAAGAAAACTGAAAAATTCAAGAAGGTATCGTGTAGTCCATCTAGTAAGAAAGATTTCACGTGTTATGATAGCAAATCGCTACACCATATGAAGGGTGAATGGAATAATAGACATCGTGATGATAAAATAGAATCAACCGACGAACGTCAAATATGGAATTCTTTGAAAGATAAGATGTCTGAGGTATGTAACAACGAACAATGTTGGTTAAAACAAAAGTTTATGGAAAATAATCTATCTAATGACCTTACTATATATACATTTGCACCAAAAGCACCGAAAAAATGGATTGATAATCCAACAGAATGGCTGAATAGCACAGATATAACCAAGGTAATGAAACAATATGAAAAAGAATATGATGATTTTGAATTCATAGGTCCATCGCCAATAGATTTTGATAGCAAGGATGATGGAGATTGTGTATGGCCAAAAATATGTAACTTTGACATAGCAGATATGATACGTAGGGATAAGAAAAAGACCGGATTTATCTTCAATCTTGATCCACACTATAAAGGAGGCTCACATTGGCTAACCATGTTTCTAAATATTAAAGACAAATATTTATTATTTTTTAATAGCACAGGAGACGGTCCTGGTAAAGAAACATCAGCACTAATAAAGAGAATAATGACGCAAACAGACAATATGGGTATGAATTTAAAAAAACACATAAACACTAAAAATCATCAACGTGAAAATACTGAGTGTGGTATATATTGCCTTTATTGTATTAGCGAATTAGTATCTGGAAATAAAAAGCCGCTTGATTTTCTTACCAAGAGGATTAGCGACGATGATATGCAGGCATTAAGATATAAATTCTTCTCTAATCCCGAACTAGACCACGATGGTAAAGACCACGATGGTAAAGACAACCGTGATAGCGATGATGACGACATGTAAATAATACAAATGTAAAGCAATTAACATAGTAATATAAAAATATAATAGAGATAATACTATGGCTGGATTTGCCGAAAATTCTAACAAAAGTATGATATGGAATATGTTGCTTGAAAATGGAACGTTTAATAAATTAACAAACGAACAAAAACCGCAGATTACGGAAAATTTTGATAAGATAGTAAGGGAAATTAATTCAACTGAACCTAATGAAACGCTTGTAAATAAAAATAAAAGTCTAATATTGAAAATTACGGAGGTGACAAATACAATGTATAATTCATCGCCTATCACGAAAACAGAACCAATAACATCATCCGAAATAATAGGTCTTAGACGGGAACAATTTTCAGATAGCCTTAAAAATAAACAGAGCGAATTCGATACATTTATGAAACGTGAAACTCCATCAGATATAGATTTTTCAGACAAATTAGACGAACCAATAAAAAATCTTGATTCTATGATGTCGCAGGCAATGGCGAGTAGGGAAATAGATATGAATTCCACCTTCCCGCCACCACCGCCACAAAAAACGAATAAATCATCGTCAAATAACTTTGTAACTAATTTGGTAATAGGTGGGTCTGTTGATATATCAAGCGAACCTATAAAAATAGAAACAGCAGAATCACACAATTTAAAAACAATAATCCACAAATTAACTACGATTCAATACTCACAAGAGAAGATAATGAATATGCTAACAACTTTAAACGGAGACATTATAGCCTTAAAAGATAAGGAATAATTCATTTTAGAATATTCGCGATAATTATCAAATTATAAAATTATAAAATTATAAAATAAATTTTATAATTAACATCTTATTAATTGTTTCGCTTTACAATAGACATATGTTTTAATCATTTCGTGTGGTGTAATAAAACTATCACACAGCTCCTCTTTGAATTCGTTCATCCAGTATTGTTTTACAACGCGTTGAATATCGCTAACACCATTACAGAAGTCATTGCAACCTTTCTGGTTAAACCATGATATAGCCAGTTTGCCTCCATCGCTATTTTCCTCGTAAAAATAAGTTAATAATATTTTATCAATATCGTCTTCGTTATTAAAATCATATTGTGTATTATTATTTTTAATATTTTGTAAAATTATATTAATTTCAATCTCAAGATGTGAAACATCCTGTATTTTAATTTCATTTTCCATCTTCTATATGGTTATACATATTTCAATTGGGTGTTATTGATGTAATACGAGAAAGATCAGATATTCAATATTTCCGAGCGCATGGTACTTCTGCGGGAGCATCCGCAGGTGCAGTCTTAGTTCTTAGACTTTCATCAACATTAGTAGCCGAAGAGATATGTAAACAAGAATTGCAAACACGGAGCGATTTTAAGAAAATGGTATCTTTAATGAAAAATGGAATAGAGCGTTTAACGCCAATAGATGCATATAAATCATTAAATAATTTATTACATATAAATTTTACAGTGTTTGACTATAATTCACCATTCTATTTTAAAAATGTTGAGTTTAACAAATTCTCTTCAACAAATGATGTAATTGAATTATTATCCGCAACGGCGCAGGGTAAACCTATTTTTTTTTGAACTCATTTATCATTTTTATTACTCATTTCTGGTGTTTAAAAAAAATTGAAATGAACTTCTGGTTCATACTATAAGCAACGCCTTAGGCAAAACATACAGAAGATTCACTACCCCACTGTTCAATCAAATCCCACGAAGACTATGAGCTCGACGAATTCGCAGAACTTTCCGCGAACCTTCTTCAAACTTACTTCTTCTTGGGACAGGAAGGCCATGCTCCGCAACTCCACACAGAACATCTGGTCAAATCATGGTGTTTCAAGCAAGGAACCGATGTTATACATTCCGTGTGTCATGTCGGGTCTCTTTGAGGAACACTCCGATAACATGGCTCGGTGTCTGAGCGAGGTTCGTCCGGCAGACACTCGCGAGGTTGGGAACCAAGTATGGATCTACAATATGCGGGCAAGTGATTCAGTTCCGCGAACGATTCAAGACGAGCGGAAGTTGTACTTGTTCGTGAGGACCATGTTAAAGTCCTGGTGTGATTGCAAAACATTTAACTATATTGAGAAGAATATACATATATGCGTGTGTTTCTTTGTGTGGTATTTCACCAAACAAGAGTTCTTCTATTCTGACAAGGTGATTCGACAAACGACCCGCAAGGGAATCCAACGTGTCTGGACCTGCGTTCTTCTCAGAAAAGAGCCAGTCTCGTCTCCTGCTAGAATTCTGACGCAAACTCCACAGAGAAACCTGCCAAGTATCACGACGGATGCTCTCTTACCCAAGCAGCAGCAACAGCAAGAGAAACTCAAGAAGGATATCCAACGGATGTTCTCTTCAACAACGCTAGCGCACACTTCTCTCGATTGGGAAGATTCTAGGATTCTTCATGTCAAGCTGTCCGAATGCATGACGAACTCAAACTCGGGTCTTTCTATCAATCAAAACAAAAAACTACAAAAAATGTACAACGAATACACTACACTCAGCACAAAAATTAACAAATCATTTGGCAAGATTCGTAAGGTGGAGCGCGCCAACGCCAAGATTGTACCGCAAACCCAGGCAGCAGCCGCGGGGTGGATAGATGAGTTTGGTCCACCTCCACCAATCGCCGTGCTTCGGCGCCACGATGCGGCCGAAGACTACGGTGAATTCGTGGATGATGCCGCCCTGACGACGGTTGCGCCCCCAACGTGTTGGGGGTGTGATACCTGTCAGCCCAATCAACAGGCGCACATGGGTGGTTGTTTACCGGATGATATTGATGGGGATGATGTCCCGGATTCGTGGGAAGACCTCTAAAACCCAAAGAAAAATGAGATAAATCATAAAAAACAAATTACAATACGAAAGAAACATATTTTTTATTGTGTGTATTATGTCCGAAGCCAAGTATGTGCTACAAAACCTTGTTAAAAAATTGAAATCGGTTCACCAGTCTCAACAACAACAATAAAACAAGCAATATGGAGGTCTCTTATATCTGTGAGCAAATGAACGACATTCTTGGGTCTAAAATGAGTGATTTGGATTACAGACTCAAATATGCGATTGTGTATGGTTTTATGCCTCGTCCAAGTTATATTGATGAACTCAAATCTGTATTTGAAATCACCAATAATCCGGGATACTGGACCGAACATCGGTATTTAAACTCAATTTTGACAACACACAAGCGTAAATTGAAAGTCAAGAAAAGTGAATGTCCCAAATTATTTCAACAAAAAGATAAAGCGTTCATAATTAATGGGTCAAAATATTCTTCACCCTATATTGGAAAAGATGAAGAAGACACCCCCTGCTTCGTATTCTATAAATTTGTAGAGTTAGACAGAATAAACGTAGAGGTCATAATCCCCAATTGTGATTATTCACACTTATTTTATAAAAGAAAGAAGAGACCACTTTGGGGGGTGTCTGAAATAAAGTATCATATGTTGTATAAGTTAAAATATGTGGTTGATAGAATTGAAACTTGCAAAATGTGTAAAGAACTTTATAAACGAGAAAACCGCAAACCAGCCAAAAAAATCACAAACATTACAAAAAGTAATATGGCTTGGGAACTGATAAAAGATGATCCAGAAAGATGGTTTACAGAACTATATATGGATGGCGAAAATGTAAAAACTACTTGGAATAGTATATTTAATAATCTTACACGATAAATAAACAATAAAAGACAAATTACAATAAAAGACAAATTACAATACAAAAGCAACACTTTTTTTATTGCGTGTATTCTTGTACGAAGACGAGTATGTGCTACAAAACTGAAAAATGCGAGAAAAAAAATTAAAATAGACCCCATAACATATAACAATCGTAACCACATCAGAACCTCAATATATCAGAACCGTCAAAAACTCTCGTACCGACGACATTAACAATCCGCGTGTTTTTTCACCAAATATTGATTTTCCAACAAGATGGTGCTTTCTCCACCCGACAATAAGACTCTTCGTCTTATATATTGGTACGGTTATTGTGAATCGGCGGCTTTGATAGAACGCCCTGATTTTCCATCCAATGAATTAAAAATAAAACCGCGTATATCCAATATTAATAATATAAGACCACCAGAAGATGTTAATTATCATATTAATGAAATTAGCAATACACCAATTAATCTTATAACAGACGAGTTCAAAGAATCAATACTCTGTTATTCTGATAATATATCAATTGAATTAAAAAAACGAATAGATATATCTAATCAAAAATGGAGAGGGTGTATTGGTTGTATTCGGTATACTGTAATTACATTATCAATAATATTTCCATGTTGTCTACTAAAAAGGATTGTTCAACCGCTGGTATTGAGTGGAAGATTTAATGAGGACGCTGAATACAATAAAATCAAGACAATATAACGTCTACTCCACCAATTTTTCAAACACGAATATAGGCTTATTACCCTCTTTTCTCTCTGTGAGAACTCCCACTTGTATCGGAACACCCTCTTTATAACTGTCTAAATCGTAAACCTTATTGTTTTCTGGGTTAACGGCGTAGGTTATTCCGTCGCTGGCTTTCCAAGACTTCGCCCTCCATATTTTGGTAGTTTTATTTTGGTCGGCCAGCGTGTCGCTTTCTTCCTGTTCTATTCCGGGGACATACGCAAACTTACTAGATTCTACCTGTCCAAACGAAAAGCACTGTAATTGCTCGTCATCGTCCTTACTGGAATGAATAATACAGTCAATAGACGCCTCTTTCACCGCTTTTAATAATTTATTTGTTAGTTCCTTTTTCATAGTGGAAATTTCAAATAACGCCTCGTCGCTTGTCAATACCTGTTTGGGGTCTACGCGCCCCTTGTCCTTTATTCTCAATTCAACAGCATCGTCGTTTTCTATTTGTTCCTTTGTAAATTCCATCAAATATACGAAGACCTTTACCGTCTGTAGCTCTTTAGGTAAATCTTTGTGACTGCATATACGTCTTGCTCTACCAATTACCTGCTGTATACGAACCGGATGCCAGTAAGGCTCGGTGACGTGAACATACCTAACGTTCTTTAGAGAGATACCTTCCGCACCAGAGGCAGTAATCATAAGAACCTTGATAATTTCACCCTTCATATTTGTATCTGATATAGCGGTCAGTTCCTTTGCTAATTGTACAGGTAGGGATTCCCAGTCGCCATTAAAAACATTACGAATCATCTCCTTTTCATCAGGAGTTTCTGTTCCGGTGTAGAGCGCAAACATCTTCTTACCCTTATCCTCCTCTGAAATATCAAGTCTCCATGATCCAGAAACATTTTTAATTTTAAATTGTGCGAACCCAGCTGTTTCCAGAACCAATTTGAATATACCTATTCCCTCAAGCGTTCTGAATTGTGTGTAAATTAAATGCAACCCTTCAAATTGTTCCTCATCGAGTATATTTTCAAGCATATGGAGAAATTTAGGACTATACATTTCTAGAGCATCAGGAGTGAGATATTTGTCTCTGTCCTTCTCCAACTTAGCCAATGCTCCGTCTATTCGCTCCTGATACGAACCGTAATCATCTTTATTTTCTATCACAACGTCTGGGTCGTATGTGCCGTCATCATTGTTCTGTTTTTCCTTCTTAGTAACCGCGTCAATGGCGTCCTCGCTAGCACCCTCCTTGACAATCGCCGCCTCCAAATCATTAACATTGTCTGGCAAAGGTCTTGTTATATGCGGTCTAGGAAACACGAAATTACAGAATGCTCTAGAGAAAATGCGGTAGGTTGAAGAAGACTCTTCAAACAGTCCAGACGAAATTTGTTTCTTTTGTTTTTTAGCGTTATTAGATTCGGTCTTTCGCTCGCTCGCTCGCGCCTCTTCATATATTGTAAACTGGAAATCGCTCATCGGAATCTTCACAACAATTAAGTCAATCGCCTCGTTGTATCTAGGCATAAGACTTTCCATATCTCTAAAATACGAAGTCAGTCCAAGAATACGTCGCTTGAATAGGTTCATATTTTTAACATCGTTGGTCGTCTCGTCAACAAATGCCTTCTTAAATTCGTCAAGCGTGTCTGGGAGCGCCTTATATGAATCGTGTTTTATATCGGTTGGTTTTACTTTGAACCCCTTCTTGGAGAGAATACCTGTGATTTTACTAACAAATTCGTCGTCACTCACTTCGCCTCGCTCGCCGACATGAACGCCTTTATAATCCTCTTTCTGAACCTTATTCACAAACCCGAAAGGATTCCTTGTTATAATAAGTGTCGTAGAAGTAGGTTTATAATCTATAAAGTTCAACATATTTCCACCGTATGTCTTGCTATTAAATATTTTCTCAAAGAACTTTTTATCTACACGCTTATCGTTTTTAATATTCAACTTGAAAGACCACGACTTTATTTTACCACGTAATATATTGAACAGAATCGCAATCTCATTCGGTTTGTTAATAATTGGTGTTCCGGTGAGAAGCACCATCTTCGCATTATGAGCGTTCATTAAGTATTCATACATTTTGCCGGAGAGCGTATCTGCACGTCCCATTTTATTCACTATTCGGCCTATAAAATTATGCGCCTCGTCTATAATTACAACCGCATTGTCAAATGGATTAATCGTGTAGTTATTCGTCATTTTTCGCAGCGAATCGTTTCGCAATCCATTATAATTAATAAACTTATATTTTGAACTAATCATCTGATTTAGTTGCGAATCAAGACTTGATTTTTGCGATGAATCTAATGAATCAAAATTAGACGACTTGGTAACGTTCATTAACCACGCTCCCTTCTGTTTATTTATAAAATCAACCGATAGAGATAGAACCTGAGACAATGAATCTATGATTTCCCTCTTGTTGTCGCCTAGGTCATTGGTATATATGAACTCCCAAAACTGGTTCTTTTTATACATATCGTCGCCGCACTTCTTGAGCTCCTGCTTGTAATTCATACTGAGTGATGCCGGCGTCATTATGATAATCTGTTTGCTGGTTTTAAGACCCTCTGCAATAGCAATTGACGAGCAGGTTTTACCCGCGCCGAGTCCGTGGAAAAGGAGCACGCCTCTATAAGGTGTATATTGAGATATGTAATCTCTAACCAATTTCTGGTGCGACATCAGTTTGAATCCGTCGCCGTCTGTGTCGTCGCACGACATGTTTTTCCTGTCCCTCGCAATATCCAGTTTATATTTATTGAATATACCTGTTACGAAATTAACAAATATTTGACGATTGTTAAGGTAATATGCGGAGGCCTTGATCTTATTAACCTCCGGTTTCGGACCAATTCTATTCGCAATTGTGTCGTTATTGATTTCAACCATCGTAATTGGTCCTGCGTCCGCAATACCCTGCGGTGGTTTGGTCCTCCTTACAACCGTCTTAGGTGCGACAACAGGATCATTGCTATTTAATTTAATTTTAATTTTAAGTTTTTTAATTTTAAGTTTTTTAATTTTAACAGGTTTAACAATTGGAGTCTCGGTAGGACCAGCATCATCCGTCGGATCAGCATCGGCATCCTCTACAATAACGCTCGGTATAGTATCTGGTTTTTTTATAGCACGCTTTACAATTATACGTGTATTTCCTTTGATATTTTTTATGAAATTTGCCCTATCAAAATTGTTGTTGTTGTTAGAATTATCGATAACAACGACCTTTATTTTTTTTCTAGGTATGTTAACATAGAGTGCTTCTTCAGCCTTCGGTGTTTTCTTAACCTTTAATTTTTCTAAAAGTTCATTTTGCATCTATGAAATTAGTAGATATAAAAGTTTTACCTAATCAATAATATCCAACGCTTTTTGACACGCGATTTGTTCGGCTTTTTTTTTAATTTTATGAGTTGCGCTGGATAAAAATACGAATATAGGTTCGTTCTTCTCAATTAGTTCTGATATTTTATAGAATGAACCGAATACTGAAAAATCAACAGCATCTTCAATGTTTACAGAATAAATCTCTTGATTAATACAAACATAGACACCCATTTCGTAGCCAGTATCAATATCGTGTGAAATTTCAAGATAGTCGGGGGTCGTCTTAAATTCTTTCTGGATTTTCACCTGTAGGATATTTTTGTAGTTATCGTCCGTACTGACAAGTTTTACAAAATCAACATGTTGGTCAAATATAGCCTCTACGAATATCTGCGACATTTGAAACCCAGGACCACAATGAAATATATTCTTGAACCACCCGTCCTCATCATTCACATCTATTTTATTAAAATCAAGAAATAATGCCCCTAGAAAAGCTTCAAATAGACAGCCCAGTTTCTTTAGATTTGTTCGCGTCTTCTTTTCTTCTGCGTGTCGTGACATAATGAGCCATTTATTTAATTTCATATCGTATGCTAGCCGACCAATATGCTCGTTCTTTACCAGAGCGATTTTCTTTTCAGTCATGAAACCTTCGTCTGCTTTTGGAAATCGCCTATACAAATTGTATTTGGTAATCAATTCTAGAACCCCATCGCCAATAAATTCAAGACGTTCGTTTGATTTCGTTTTAAGTGCCATACAGTCGGCTGGTTTATCAACGATGGTAATATTAGCCGCCGTATTCTCAATAGCAGGTCGTTTGGTATACGATTTGTGGATGAATGCACGTTTGTATAGTTCCAGATTATTCACTTTGGCGGTAATTCCATATGTTTTTAGAATAGATTGAACTTCGTTCAATGTAATCTCTCTGTTTTCAGGATTAAATGGGTCAAAAACCAACGCACCATCATCAGTAACAACGTCGCCATCATTTGTTATACTTTTAATTTCCTCCATCGTTGTCATTATATTATACACCATAGATAGTTTTAAACCATATTTATAAGAATATCATACCAAACATATAAGAATCATATTACTAACATATAAGTTTTATAAAGTAATTTAAATAAAATCCAGTAACCTAATTGAATGCTAATTAAAATAGATATTCGCGAGACAGCTCTATATGAAAAATGTAATAATATGGTGAGTAATTTCGCCAATATTAAAATTGTATTAGAACCACTTCATATTGGTGACATTATTATATGCGACGACCACAAGGTTGAATTAGTATTGATAGAGAGAAAAACCCTGAACGACCTTGCGTCAAGTATTAAGGACGGTAGATACAAAGAACAAGGATATCGTTTGGACGGAATGCCACAGCATAACCATTATATATACTACTTAGTAGAAGGATCATTACAAAGCTATAACCCAAGCAAGGCCCGCCTAGAGAGAAAATCCTTGATATCGTCGTTCGTATCAATATCCCATTTTAAAGGGTTATCCATCCACCGCACAGATAATGTCTTGGAATCGGCAGAATGGATATTAGCATACGCAAATAAAATACAAAAGGAGAAGAGCACCCCTTATTATAACATCGGTCACGATAACATGGGTAGCGCACCAGATAAAAAGGCTATGGATTACGTGAACGTCGTTTCAAAGGTTAAAATGAATAATATTACTAAAGAAAATATTGGCGCAATAATGTTGTCGCAAATACCACGCGTTAGCTCCACGATTGCAATTGCGGTTATGGAAAAATATATTACGATATACGACCTCATAATTGAATTAAAAGAAAATCCTAAAATATTGGAAGATATTAAATTAGAGACAAATGGAAAATTTAGAAAAATATCAAAGACAGCAACGTCCAATATATATAATTTCCTAATACCTAATAGTAATCCAGTTATATCGGTAAATACCGAATAGATTATATATACAACAATATATATATAATGAAAAAACAAATGAACGAAATCTGTAAAGGTATCGGAGTAGCGGTAATCGCTGTAATAGCCATATTAATTATAATAAGAACATTAAGTTGGCAGCAGAGTATTATTAAACGCGTTATGGTAACCAGAGAAGGGATGGGCGGCTTTAGTGATAGCGATAGCGATAGTGATAGCGATGATGATAGCGATGATGATAGCGATGATGATGATAGTGCCGATGAGGATGCAATGGAAAAGATACAGAAAAATAAAAGAAAAATAAAAGAATATGAAAGATTAATGGATAAAAGTAAAAAGATGAAAGATTATAAAAAATATGAAAAAAAAGTTAACAAATTAAAGATAAAAAATGAAAAACTTTTATCTGGTGGTGGAAGTATGTTTTAATAAAATTAATTAACGTATTTGGCATTATTTGAATCATTGCTATTTCCGACAATATTTCTATCGTCATACATATTGTCTAGCGGTGTTTCTAAACCGATATACTGCCCTTTTGGGTCGTGCGCCGGATAACTATTTTTATTATATGGTGGGTCATCTCTCCCAGCATCTAGTAATTTATTTTCATCTTCGGGGTGTGTGTCGGGTAATCCCCCCTGCATATTCTCTGGACTGGGACGCGCCTTATAAATGCGCTCGCCCTGCGTATTATATACTTCTTGTAAATAGAGAACCGGACAGCGAATTCCTTGACTTCTTTGCCATTTCATAAATTGGACGTATTCGTCAAGGTTATTAAATTTCAGCGGATTGACGCCTGGAACCTCGGACACTTTAGAGTTACTCAAATATAGAGTTGTGCCGCGCTGTACGAGCACATTTGGACAACGACTGGTCACATCATCAAATCCCTCTTTAGTTGGTTCATTCATAACAAAATTCAAACCAAGACAAAATAAGGTGATTATGAATATTATTCTAATAGCACACATTGTATTCATTATATATAATAATATAGATATTTTATATAATGAAGTTCGTTAGTATTCTTAAAGACGGCGGTAGATTTGATGATTTGGTGAAAGAGTCTCCTGCGCTTGTTAAATTTTTTCATCCCGATTGCGGACATTGTAAGGATATGGCGCCGCATTGGGACTCGCTTAAAGATAAATTGAAGGACCACCATCATAAAAATATCAACATTATCGAGGTTCATGCGGATACTCTACCTGAGATTAAAAGTGATTGTGCTAAAAACATACCGGGATACCCAACAATTATGGAGGTAAAAGTAAATGGAAAAGGTGGAAAAGAGCATAAAGGTGAGCGTCACACAGATGCGCTGCACAAGTTTTTTTTGGATACATTTATAAAAGAAATGAAGGATTTAAAAGAAATGAAAGGAGGAGGTAGCAAACGCGGTTCAAAACGAAGAGGGAAAAATAGCAGGAAAAATAAGATGAAAAAAACGAATAAAAAGTCTCGGAATAGAAGAAGTAATAAGAAAATGTCTAGAAAAAAAAAGAGTAAAAGAAGTAAAAAACGATAATTTATTAAGGCATAAACATATATCCACCAAGACTCATTAATAGTAACCCAATTGCCTTATATATAGTGAACTGATCCATAGCCATTATATAAACAGCTCCACCGGAAACAGTCATTGAAATCATAAATCCCGCTAGTTTCATTGTTTCAACCGCATGATACTGTAATAGAGACGAGGCAAATACGCGAACGGTAGTTCCGAATAATCCAAGACCTGCAAGACCAAGCCATTCAGTATTGGTCAACCCTCTTAATTCAGAGACAACGCTTTGTTTTCCGTTACTGGTTAATAATACCAACGAGCTAATAAACAAGAAGCTCGCAGTTAAATCAAATAATACTAGAGCTTTGGGGGATATTTTTTTTACAATATATTTCGCGTAGGCAGATGTTGCCCAACCGATTATGGCAACAGTAACATAGAAAATATAGACGGCGTTTTTATTTTTCAATACGCTCATTATAAAATATAGGTATATAATAGTTTATTCCTAATAGTGTATACCCTAATAGTTTATACAATAGTAAACTTATTGTATAATCTTTAAAATTGAATTAGATAGTATAGAATCATATAATATACTATAATGAATGTCTCATACAGATTACTGAGTTTTGCAACATCGGATAACGAGAAACCTCCAGATGAATGCGATGATTGTAGCAGTAGTGGCACGGAAGAGAGTTATGGTTCTGACTGCGAAAAACCCAAGTTCCATAAAAAAAAAGATAACAAGGAGTTTCTCGTACAAATGTTTGGAATCAATGAAAAAGGCGAAACGGCATCAATATTTGTCACTGGATACACGCCATTCTTTTATGTGAAGGTTCCGCCATACTGGAAATCAAACGAAAAATACGATTTTATAGGTAAACTGAAAAATAATATGGGTGAATGGTATCAGGACAGTATATTCAGTTCAAAATACGTAAATAAGAAAAAACTATATGGATTTGACGGTGGTATTACACACAAGTTTCTGCTTATTCAGTTTAATAATGAATTGGCGATGAAAAAGGCAAAAAATCTATGGTATACATACGTTAAAAATAATCGCCGGCTAGGTAAATATCACAATACCGAAATATACGAGGCGAATATTCCGCCCATGCTGCGAATGTTCCATATTCGCAAAATGAGTCCGTCTGGATGGGTTGAATTGCCCGCAGCAAAGACGATCGTCCACAAGTTTCATACAACCAGTTGTAAGCATGAGTATACTATTAATTATCGGGCACTGAAACCGCAGCCAAATAAAGAGACGTGTGTTCCTTATAAAATTGCGAGCTTTGATATTGAGGCATCCAGTAGTCACGGTGATTTCCCTCTTGCGAAAAAAGACTATAAGAAGCTAGCGACTAATATAATCGATAAGTGGGACAATGAAAACGATAACGAAGATACGCTTCGCTCTATGGTATTGACTGCGTTTAAGATTCCGGGTTACGGCGAAGATGACATTGAGATTGTATTTCCAAAGAGATCAATTAATGAAACGGAAGTAAACGAATCATTTAACCGATGGATTAATGTTAATCTGGACAATGTTGATATTAGCAACTTTAATGATGAGGAACCCGAAAAGGACGACGAACAAGTATGCGATGAAGGCGTCTCGCGATTAGATTGTGAAGATATTGGAAGAAGCCAATTCTCGTTCAAAAAAAAGAAGGACGTCTTCGCAAAAAAGGGCTCGGTTATTAATTGGTTAAATGATGATGCAATTAAGCGCGACTATAAACTGGCTAAAATTACAAATTCATTCGTATATTCGTCTATATTTCCGCCATTAAAAGGGGACGAGGTTACCTTTGTCGGAACAACATTCCTGCGATACGGCGAAGAAGAACCTTATCTAAATCATTGTATTGCAAAGGATACGTGCGACGATTTACCTCAGGTAAAGAATTCGGTAATTGAAAGTTACAAAACCGAAAAAGAGGTAATGCTCGCGTGGAGCAAATTAATTCGCGAAGAGGATCCAGATATTGTAATCGGGTATAACATATTTGGTTTTGATTACAGCTTTATGTATGAGCGCGCCGAGGAGCTAGATTGCGTAGAGAAATTCATGCTGTTGTCGCGAAACAAGGGTGAATCTTGTTTATCTTCCAAATGGAAAGATAAGAAAGAGGTAAAAGGTTTGGAATCAAACACCATATTCATCGCTAGTGGCCAGCACGATATTAACTATGTAAAAATGCCCGGTAGACTTCAGATTGATTTATATAATTTCTTCAGGCGCGAATATCAATTAATTAAATATAAATTAGACTATGTGTCAGGCTACTTTATTGGCGATAAGGTGACTAAAATTGAGCATTGTGATAATTCTACTAAAATATACAGCAACAATCTTAGTGGGTTGGAAAACAGCACGTTTGTAAGTTTTGACGAAGAGGCGCATAGCGTGGACCAGTATAAAGATGGAGCGAAATTCGAAGTATTTGATATGAACGCCGAGGAAGGCACATTCTACATAAAGGGTATTGAAACGCCTGATATGACAAAGAAGGTTCGCTGGGGGTTAGCTAAGGACGACGTAACGCCGCAGGACATTTTCAGAATGACAAACGAGGGACCGAAAGAGCGGTCTTTAATTGCGAAATACTGTATTCAGGATTGCAATCTCGTTCATCATCTCATGAATAAAATAGACATCATCACGGGATTTGTAGAGATGGCTAGTCTGTGCAGTGTTCCGCTGGACTTTCTTGTAATGAGAGGTCAGGGAATAAAACTCACGAGCTATATTGCCAAAAAATGTCGCGAAAAAAACACCCTTATGCCTGTTATTGAAAAATCCAATGATAATGGTGGATACGAAGGTGCGATTGTGTTGGATCCGAAATGCGATTTGTATCTAGACGATCCGGTTGCATGTGTTGATTATAGCTCGCTATACCCGTCATCAATGATCAGCGAGAATATATCACACGACAGCAAAGTGTGGACAAAAGAATATGACCTGTTAGATACGATTGTAACAGATACAGGAGAAACGGATAAAGATGGAAACTATATTTATGATAATTTAGAAAATTACAAATACGTGGACATAACTTATGACACTTATGAATGGCGACGTAAAAACGGAAACGAAAAAGCCGCGATGGAAAAAGTTAAAGTAGGATATAAAATATGTCGCTATGCACAGTTCCCCGAAGGAAAGGCCGTAATGCCTGCTATTTTAGAGGAGTTGTTACACGCTCGTAAGACAACACGCAAACTCATTAAAAAGGAGAACAACGAATTTATGAAAAATGTATTGGACAAGCGTCAGCTTAGTATCAAGCTAACAGCAAATTCGCTTTATGGACAAACTGGTGCTAAAACGAGTACATTTTACGAGAAGGATTGTGCCGCTTCCACGACTGCAACCGGACGAAAGCTCCTGGTTTATGCTCAGCGAGTCATCGAAGAAGCATACAACAATATTATAGTTGATACGAAAAACCATGGCAAAGTTAAAACATATGCCGAATATGTGTATGGAGATACAGACTCTGTCTTCTTCAAATTCAACCTTCGCGAATTAGACGAGACGCCGATTATAGGGAAAAAAGCATTGGAAATTACGATTGAGCTCGCGAAGCAAGCCGGCGAATTGGCCAGTAAGTTTCTCAAGAACCCTCACGACTTGGAATATGAGAAAACGTTTCTGCCGTTTTGTCTGCTGTCTAAGAAACGATATGTGGGAATGCTTTACGAGGAAGATCCTGAAAAATGCTCTCGCAAATCAATGGGTATCGTTTTAAAACGCCGCGACAACGCACCAATCGTAAAAGACGTTTACGGCGGAATCATTGATATTCTAATGAAAGAACAGGATATTACTGCGGCAGCAAAATTTCTAGACAAATGTCTTCAAGATATTGTAGACGAAAAATACGGAATGGATAAGTTGGTAATTACAAAATCGCTGCGAAGTGGCTATAAGAATCCGAAACAGATTGCGCATAAGGTTCTTGCCGACCGAATTGGTAAGCGCGATCCAGGCAATAAACCGAGTAATGGAGACCGCGTGGCTTTCGTTTACATTGAGAATCCAGATAAAAAAGCGCTACAAGGCGATAGAATTGAAACACCCGAGTTCATCGCAGAGAATGATATAAAAATTAATTATTCGTTTTATATTACGAACCAGCTAATGAAACCAATTCAACAGGTGTTTGCATTAGTATTAGAAAAATTGCCTCAATTCCGAAAGGCAAAAGGACAAAGAACCTTATCTAAATGGAAGCGCGAATTAAGAATACTTCGCGAAAAATATCCGGACGATAAAACATATAATAAGAAACTAGAGGATCTCAGAGGTAAAGAAGTGAAATTAGTTTTATTTGATAAATACCTAATAAAAATAAGAAATAAATATGCTGGAGATCAAAGCCTCTTTAGTTTCGGTAATATAAAGAGATAATTATCACACATTTAATGATGGATCAATAGACGTGCGATGGGTTGTTGTGCTATTATTAACCGTCGGTGTATATAATGAATATTCAAGCGAAATACTTGGTGCTTCTGCGATATTACTAAGAATATCATTGGCAATCTGCTCTGCTATGTTTGTCAAATCTGTCATATTGGATTCTTCATCTAGGTCGTTATTTGACACGGTGGTCGCAGTGGCTGCAGCGGTCGCAGTGGCTGCAGCCACTGCAGCGGTCGCGTCAGAATTACTGCGAATATCATATCGGCACATAGGGCACACAGAACTATGATTAAACCATTCATATAGATTGTTAGTATTAAAGGTGTGACCGCATTGAATAATTTGTGTTACATTATCATTTGCATTAAAACTTTCCCTAGTAATAGGGCAGGTTGTATTTTGGGGTCTCTCTATGTTTGAAAAGGTATTAGTAATAGTTGCTGTGTTAATTTCAAGAGGGCTAGGGATTGTCGGTCTTCTAGGTCTACTTATACCACGCGTAGGAGTAAACAGATTGTTAAACTGAAATACCGGATCTCGTTGAGGCGGTGTAGCTACCACATTTTGCTGACCAACGCCTCTTTGTCTTCTCGTAGTCGTTTGCGGACGTGTGTTATTTGGTTGCGTAATGGGTCCATTATTACTTCTTTGCGCATTATACATATCGGTTCCGTTTACAAAATAGCTGTATTGATTTGTAGGATTATTTCTATTATTGCGATCTGTTACGTAAATAGCCCTTATATTTCTCTCCTGATGACTCATAATGTTAATCATATTATTCATTAAACGTCTGCTCACAATAACATCATCTAAATAACTATTTTGCATATGTAATACTATTATATAAATATGTTTAAATAAATGTTTTGAATAACCTATAAGATAATGGAAGATTCATTTCAAGAATATAAAGATAAGGGATTAACTGGATTGGCAAACGTAGGAAATACATGCTATTTAAACTCATGTATGCAGATTCTATCGCACACATATGAGCTGAATGAGTTTTTATTAAAAAAAACATACAAAACCAAGATTAATCGCAAACCAGAGTCGGTATTACTTGTTGAGTGGGACAAACTTCGCGAAATGATGTGGAGTACTAATTGTACGATTGCACCACATGGATTTGTGCAATCTGTCCAGCAGGTTTCAATTCTAAAGAATCGCGATATTTTCTCTGGCTATAATCAGAATGACGTACAAGAATTTCTAATATTCATAATTGATTGTTTTCATAGCGCATTATCGCGAGAAGTTAATATGCAAATAACAGGTGACGTTAAAACCAATACAGATAAATTAGCTATCTTGTGTTACGAGATGATGAATACTATGTATACGAAAGAATATTCTGAAATGCTAGACATTTTCTACGGAATTCATATTTCGCGAATTAGTTCTTTGGATAATGAGGTGCTATCAGATAGACCCGAACCTTTTTCTATTCTTAGTCTACCAATTCCAGATAAAAAAAATCTGTCGCTATTTGACTGTATGGATGAATATTGTAAACAGGAGAAATTATCCGGAGATGATGCATGGATGAATGATGCTACAAATGAAAAGCAAGACGTATATCGCGGTATTATATTCTGGAGTCTTCCCGATATATTAATCATAGATCTGAAGCGATGGACCAAACAAGGGCAGAAAAATCATAAATTAGTTGATATTCCAAAAAACAACGTTGATCTAAGTAAATATGTGAATGGATATAACAAGAACAGTCACGTATATGATTTATATGGAATATGTAATCATTCTGGTGAATCAAATGGAGGACATTATCACGCTATTATTCGTAATGCAAATGGAAAATGGTATAACTTCAATGATACGCTAGTAATTGAGATTGCGGAAGATGAGATAGTAAATACGTCTACATATTGCTTTTTCTATCGTAAAAAAAAATAGTCAATTAAATATATATGGCTACAAATAATGAGGTTGATATACCTGATGTAGATAATGCGGAAGAAATTAATAAAGAGGTTCAAGAAACTTCTGATGTAGATACACCACAGGAAATAGAACCAGAACCTACTAAAAGTTTTTATGAGTATGCAATATCTAAAATTAAAAACAATGCGTTTGTTGTAATCTTGATTGTTGTGTTGTTAGCTTATATATTTCTCTTTTCATCTTTAGGAAACAGAAACGGATATATGCAAAACCAACAGTCATCGTATTCTGGAATGGGAACAATAAGAGGAGTTATGAATTCAATGAGCAATTCAAGGGGCAATCAAATGGGCAATTCAATGATGGGTAATCAAATGGGCAATTCAATGATGGGTAATCAAATGGGCAATTCAATGATGGGCAATCAAATGGGCAATTCAATGATGGGCAATCGTGCTAATGGTAGCTCTGGAAAATATATATTAGAATTATTCTTATGGGCTATGTTTGTTATCTTAATATTATTAAACGGTGTTTTATATATTTTCAATATTGACGTAGTGACAAGTATTAAAAATATTTTAGGTAATGTTCCACAAGTAGAAGTGGTGGTGGATACCGATGGAGTTAAAAAAACAAATATTGTTATCCCTAAAGAGGTATATCATATTCCAGGTAATCATTATGACTATAATAGCGCGAAAGCAATATGTAAGGCGAGAGGTTCTGAACTAGCATCATACAGTGATATAAGCAAGGCGTTTAAGAGCGGAGCTGATTGGTGTGGGTATGGATGGTCTGAAGGACAGATGGCGCTTTTTCCAACACAGATGGAAAAATGGGAGAAACTTCAGAAAATAGAAGGACATGAAAACGACTGCGGGCGTCCAGGAATCAACGGAGGCTACATAGATAATCCTGACGTTCGTTACGGTGTCAATTGTTATGGTATTAAGTCGCCCATAACACCAGATGAGGCACTATCAATGTCTCAAACATCACTGTATCCTAAAACACAAAAAGAATTAGATTTTGATAAATTAGTAGATTATTGGAAGACCAAAATCCCAGATATTTTACTAGCACCATTCAACCATAACAATTGGAGCATTCTATGATTAATATATCATCAATAATTATAATTGAACAAATCAAATATAATTAGCGTCTCTTGCTAGTTTTATTCTTGGTGCTTTTTTTTGTGTTAATTTTCAATCTTCTTTTACTCTGTTTTTTACGGTTAATACGTGCTAAATTAAATAATTTATCATACAATGTTTCGTCAATAATATTATCGGTTTTTTCACTGTAACGAGGGGTCATTTTATCATTGATAAACAACAGTCCTGCAGGAACAGCCAAATCATCAAACAGTGAGCTTACTTTATTGAGCGGTTTCTTGCCAGAATTCATAGTTATCAAAGCTGGATTGTTTGAATTTAGTAATAAATTATTAACTTTAAAACCTCCACATATGGTTTCGTTGTTTGAATTTTTGGTTATAATTAAATCGTCTAAACCTAAAGACATATATAATAAGAGAGTAATATTTACTTTTCATAAGAACGTTTAATTTCGCTAGACACCTTAACCTCTCTAGAACTCTTGATAACGTCCATTATACTATTCACGTCGTCTTCATTGGATATGCATTGTTCTAAACACGATTTCACATAAGTTAGTGTTAGACTATTGCTTTGTTTTACAGTTCCGAACTTTAATGAACCATTGTTTATATTAATTGTTGTGCTATTTAGATTTTCTGTTTCAACAAAATCTAATATGGTATCGCTAATTTCACTTCTCTTTGTTTTCATCTGTTTAAGCTCTTCGGTTGCGGTCTTAATACTATTATCAATAGTCACCCAATCCTTAATATTTTCTTGAAACACATCCATTATACGATTAATGTTAATGTTATATTTATGTTTATTACATAATAATATTACTATCATAATAAAGTATCTATTAATGCGTTAAATATTATGGCATTAATAGATTATTTAATAGATTTTTCAAAACTTTACTTTGAGCGATTTCTTAACATTCTTAATGCTATTTGTAAGTCCCTTATTCTTACGCGTTTTCTTCTGGAAGAATTGCTGGAGAGTAAGAAGACCAAACGGTAGTAGCGCGTTCGTCATCATGCTACCGCCTCTCATTGAGCGCGACTTGCGACGACGCGACTTGTTCTTTCTGCTAACCTTTCTCTTGCCCGTTTTAGTGCTGCGTTTTTTTGCGCCACCAATCGCAACAGCTAATAAATCACCACCTTTCATTATAATATACTGATAGAAAATATCATACTGCTTTAAAAGGGGATTTATTACGTATAAGTAAAATAAATATTCCTAAATGTAATAGGAAACTAATGATAACAAATATAAGTGATAAATAAATATACGGATATATTTCAACTAAAATAGCCTCAATAAGAGGCGTCATCAAATTTTTAAACTCATTTTTAACATCATCGCGCCTTATTATTTCTAGACACTGATCAATGAGGGTGTTTTTCATATTAATATTAATATCTATATAATAAATTCAAATTTAATGCGTCTTAATAGTATCTATATTATCTATTAAATTTTTAATGGAATTGTATAAACCAAACAAAGAGTTTGATTTTAATTTATTATCTTTAGAAAGTCCCCAATCTATACAAGGGGGAACACACTTTACTAACATAAATATTAATGGCGATAAACCGCTATACATACAGATGCCAAAATGCACAACAAAACAAGGAATTGTTAAGACAAATCGTGTAATGTATTCAGATCTCCTATATAACAAAAATAATTGTGAACCATTAATCGAATGGCTACTCGCACTAGAGAAACATTGTCAATCAAAAATAAATGAAAAAAAGGATATGTGGTTTGTAAGCGAAATGACGGAAGACGATATTGAAAATATGATGACCCCCGTATATCGTCTATATCGCTCGGGTAAAAATTTGCTAATACGCACTTTTATTGATGTTGATAAAGCAACCGACAAAGGAAAATGTATGGTATATGATGAAAATGAAATTTTATTAGACCAGTCTGCAGTTGTAGGAACAAATATAATTCCATTAATTCTAATTGAGGGTATTAAATTTACATCAAAAAGCTTTGATATAGAAATTAAGTTAATTCAAATCATGGTATTGGACAAGGACCCTGAACTAATGCAAACCTGTTTAATTAAGAGAGATAGTGTATCTCAAATGAATAGTGTAGGTGGTATTAAAGAAGGGCTGTTAGAACACGATGGAAATAGCCATACAGAACCGCCTAATAAACAACTCAGTGATTCCATAGAGACGATTACCGATGAAAAAATATCATCGGTAGCAGAGTCGCCAGTAGCAGAGTCGCCAGTAGCAGAGTCGCCAGTAGCAGAAGCACAAGAAGATAATATAGGCGATTTACCAGATTCTAATAAATCAATATTAGATTATGAATATGTTCAAGAAGAGAAGGATTATTTAGAAAAAATCAGCAATGATTTAGAAGAAGTAGATATAGAACCAGACGATAGAGGATCAATATCATTAAAACAACCAAATGAGATATATACAGAGATATATAAGGCTGCTAGAACAAAAGCAAAGTTAATGCGGAAAGCTGCAATTGCGGCATTTTTAGAGGCTAAAAGAATAAAGACCCAACATTTACTCGATGATATATATTCTTCTGATGACGAGGATTATTCATCAGACGAGGAATTAAACTCTTTTTAACAAAAAGTATACAAATTAATAAAAATTTTTTATTTTTTAATTTATATAATGAAGTTGTTAAAAAGTCTAAAGAAATTCATCAAGGCAAACCACATAATTGCTATTTTAGGATTATTTGTTCTCATTGTTGCCATAAACCAGTTTTCAACTCGCAAATCAAATGTAACCGATAATATGCATAGTGGTAAGGCTTCGCGTCCGCTAGCTCCTGGCGGATTCCCGGAGGGAGCGGTTGTAGACGACAACACCTATGCGACCGTACAGCCGTCTGTAACTCCGCCTGGCGCGAATGGTGGTAACCCAACCGATACCGCCTCGCCGAATGAGCTTCTCCCCAATAGCGGCGCCCAGCCCGAGCACGGAAGCATGCTTAGCGCCGGTCACAACCACGGTATTGACACCGTAGGTGGTTCTAGAGGTAACGCCAACTTACAACTGCGCGCCGATCCGGTTATCCAAAAGGTAGACGTTGGTCCTTGGGGACAGAGCACTTTCGAACAGGATACTACTGGTCTCGTAACCGCGTAGAAATATTGTTAATGGTTAAAATGTTGATTATGTATATATGAAAATCAACATTTTAGGATATATTTTAATAGTATTTGTATTTATAATAGCATATCGCATATTACAAGAGTCAGAATATTTAAATCTAAAATGTATTATTTCGCAGGTCGATGGTAATAAATATTGTGTAAGAGAGAGAAGTAAGTTAACACTCGCAGTTGATTTACTAGCTAATATAACCGTTAATATGAATAAATTGGTTAAATATCTGGATGAAAAATACCCAGACCGAGAGAACGTTAAGCGATTAGTGAAAGGATATAATCCCAAAACAATAACAGAAACACTTCCTACGAGCGAATATACCGCATACAGTGAAAACAAGGGTGAGAAAATCGCATTTTGTTTGAACACAGAAAAGAAGGATGGTAGTCGTCTTATTGACGAGAACACTCTAATGTTTGTTGCATTACACGAATTGTCACATGTAGCGTCAAAGAGTATCGGTCACACTGATGAATTCTGGAATAATTTTAAATTTTTAATAAAAGAAGCAGAGACAATTAGCATATATAATCCTGAGGATTACAAGAAAAACTCTAAAAGATATTGCGGAACAAATATTGTTGATAATCCATATTTTGATTTGTGAGATTAAGTTACATTATAACAAATACTTGAAAACGATTAAAGTTTATATAGATATAATAATACCTATATAAAATGGACGAAGATATTAAAACTGGTCATCCAATTCTCCTTGCTTCTCAGCTGTATGCGAATATTCTTAATAGCACTAGTATGACAAACCATATGACAAAACTTCTAGAAGGCGTAGACAATATATCAGTTGTTTCGTATTGATATTTTCACGACAATCGTATGGACTACGAGGTTAAAAAAGGAAAGACATATACAAACAAAATCCTCGCAGATTACTACGATGTTGACGAGATTGACCTCAAGGGTATTAATGATATTGTAACGTATGTAATTCCACTATACAGGAAAAAACTTCCCAAAAATTTATCGGCTAACAAAATATGTGGTCTAATAGGCGTTCCAATCCCAAACGACGAAGAGCCCGACGCAAACCAAGACCATTATGTCTCGTATATTTACGATAACGGCACTCTAATGTATTTTGATTCTGCGATTGACGAAGATTACCAGTCTATGGAGACCTATAATATTCTACTCGCAACATTCAATCCAGATAAAATAATCGTAAACAAAAAAACATTTGAGACTGCTGGTGGAGTATCCGAATCAGAACACAATTATATCGCACACAATATCTTCTGTCATACGTGGTCGCTATGGTTTCTATATAATATCCTAGTAAAAGAAAAGGATATGTCCGGAATTAATAGGATGGCTCCAAAAACAAAAGGAGACCAATATGACCGCGATACTTTGATTAAAATAAAAACAATAGTTTATAAAACATTAGTTTATAAAACATTACTAGATACTCTTGGCCTCACGTATATTAAAGAAGACATCACGCTATTTGATTCGTTTCGCTACATTATTGAAAACGACAATCCCAATGAATATATTGAAATTATTAAGAAACCAAAGGATTAAATAGTATGTATAATTTTATTTTTTTTTAAGTGTCCAAATTTCAACCTCAAAATCATTTGTAGTCTCTAATGGAATCTTACTAATAAGTTTCCATACCTTATTATCAAGAACGGGGAAAAAAGTATCACATTCATATTTGTTATTTATGTATGTTATAATACATTCCTTAGAGTGATTATTATCAATAAATTGTTTATAAATGGTTTCACCGCCGATTACCCAAACATCATCATAATTTTGTGTTTTGCAATATTCATCAAGCACTTTAATATTTTTAAAACTTTTTACATTATTATCATATCTATTCTCATCCAAGGAAAGAGTAGAAGATATAACAAGGTTGTCTCTTTCAATTAAGGACCTTCCTTTAAAACTATCCCACGTTTTTTTACCCATTATAACAGCATTTTTCCCATTACCTTTGGTAAGTTTAGAAAAGAAATTCATATCCTCAGCTATTTTCCAAGGTAAAGTCCCGTCTTTGCCGATTCCACGGTCTTGACACAGTGCTGCTATTATTATGTAATTCATATATAAAATAATGTAGTATATTTTTATATATATATGACTCAAATATATAAAGTAGCTCATCTTAAAAACAATGAAATAGAAACATTATATGTATTTTATGGTAGCAAAATAGAGGGTGTTGAATACGATTCGGAAAAATTAAAAGAGCGTTTTGAGGCAGATAATAATGATATATTATTCAAGGATATATTTGCAGAAAATTTATTAGATGAAATAACAAACAAAGATATAAATGTCGTCTTCGTTGATATGAAAATACATTTAGACGATACTATTGAGAATATAAAAACTAAAATGCTCTATGCTACCGGTGGAAAAACATTTTCTTTTATTGAGATGTATCTATTTGTTAAGCTGAGTATTCCGCATTATCCCGAAAAGATATATGAGAATTTGACACAGAATGGTTCAATTGATTTATTAAAGCTACATATGGAACAGTTTTTACACAATATCAACCGTCCAGAACTAATAGACACAATCGGTATCAAGGAGACATATGATTATGATGATATCATAAATCTTAAATTAACGGATGAAAAATATACTACAAATAAATCCATAGATCAAAAAATCGTAGTAAAAGATACAAATTATCCGTATTTTGTGAATCCATATGATATTACTGAGGTTGGGCGGTTATTAGACGATAGTCAGGAAAATATGACCACAACGACTAACAATCATATTTTAATGAACTTTGGTGAATTTGAGAACGACATTATTTACATGTGTACGACCGAAGACGTTATTGATTATACTAATGCCAAAAAATTATCGGAGGAAAGCTGTATTAAGATATACTACCCAAAATTATACGATAAGAACATTACTTCTATGAAAATACTTGAAACAAATAAAGAATCGCTCCTATTCGCAAGTAAAAATATAATTTCGGACAGATTTATGGTAACCGAATACAATATAAATCTTATGAACGATGTTCATACTTCCAAAGAGTCAGCTATCACGAAATATGATAAAAAGGGTATCACTTCTTTAGATTTCATTATACATCCATTCACTCCATTTAATTTACCATTGGATGTCGTATTTAAACTGATCAATACTACCGAGGATGTGGCGCTTACAAAATACAACCCGGGGAAGTCGCAGGAGAAGATGTATCGTCTTCATACTGCATATACCGCTACAAACGGGAAAAAAATCCCCACATTATCAAAACAAGAAATATTTAAAAATATGAAGGACATAGGAAAGTCTAAATCGGTTAGTGTTCATGTCAAATATGAATATAATGGCGAACGCCGCACGCTAATATGTCAGTTTATTTCAAATGGTGATATTAATATTAAAATAGACGGATTCATTGACGTTGTAGATATAGACACAACTATCAAAGGGCCAATAAATAATATTATTGATAAGGTTAAGGGCTACATTTCACAAGGTGGCTATAATATGAACAAATTTAACTCTATAGACGAGACAAATATTGAGGTAACCAATATTGACTATCATTTGGAGTTGCCCGTTACTAGAAGATTAAATGTAGAAACTCTTAATAAGTGTATATCTGGTGTATTTATTGCGTCAAATTTCAACATTTCAAAAGGAATAGAGATGAGATATAAGCGCGTTGATAATTATACTGAGATGTTGGCTGAAGAAGCCCTAATTATAGATTTACATAATAAAGGGTTAAATCATGATATTATCATTGAAAATCTAATTTCTAATTTCAACCTCACGAAAAAAGATGCGATAGCAAAATTCGCCGACGTTTATCAAAATATTGACTTTGAACAAAATGAGAGTGATAATACTAAGTTAAAAATTAAAATTAATCCCGGATTAAAGATTCTGATAACAAAGGACAATGCTAATAATATATCTATAGACGTTTACGGAATTAATAATTATAATTATTTGGAAACAGTAGGAATATATCTTGATGCATTTATCAAAATAACCCAAAATCCTGATTTAATTAGTGGTTGTAAGAATATTGAAAATACAAGCGAAGACGATATAGAACCAGATACAACAAGTGATTTGATAAGCGAGGCCGAGCAAATCAATATGAAAACTAATATTAAAGATGGAGCAATTCAATTAGAAGAAGAAGATGATGGCGACCAAGGAGCGTTCGGCGATGAAGAAAGCGATGAAGAAAGCGATGAAGAAAGCGATGAAGACGACACGCAGGGGCAGGTTTCTGGAGGTGCCAATAAAACTCAGGGATATGAAGTCGACTTAGAAAATCTGAAATTACGTGACTATTTTGCCGATAGATTGAAGGCGCGCGATAAGAATCTCTTTATGGTTAAGGGTGAAGGAAATATTAATTCATATTCAAGGTCATGTCCATCAGTTCACAGAAGGCAACCAGTAATATTAACAGACGCAGAAAAAGATAAAATAGACAGAGAGCAACCAGGTTCTTATGGCGAGGCCTTACAATATGGAAGTAGTCCTGATAAAAAACATTGGTATATTTGTCCGCGTTATTGGAGTTTAAAGGACAATACCAGTCTTACAAAAGAAAATGCAGAATCTGGTGATTATGGGGGTATCATTCCGTTAAAATCAAATAAAATATCTCCAGGAGAGACGATATTTGAATTTAAATCTAACAAACAAATGGACCCAGGGTCAGATGTATATAAACAACAATATCCAGGTTTTCTTAAAAAAACCAACGGTATATGTGCTCCTTGTTGTTTCGGAGGACCGAAAATAAGCAAGGCTCAATTAGAGCGAAGAAAAATATGTAACAACGATATTGAAACTAAACAAAATGTCAGCAATGTGCAAGACCAAATTACTAATGTGAAGCCAAACCAAAATAATATATCTCCCGACGAAGATGTTGATGTGCCTGCTATTAAACAAACAAAATTAAAATTAAAACCAAAAACGAAGAAGACGAAAGTTAAAACCGCGAATGAAACTAATTATTATATCAAAGGCCCAGATAAATTTCCTATAGATAATAATCGGTTTGGATATTTACCAGTGTCTATAGAAAGGTTTTTAAACACCAGCAATAAAAAATGTTACGTTAGCGATACAAATATGAATTTAAAACAGAATCATCCATGTATTTTGAGACTAGGTGTTGAAGCTAACAATTCACAATCATTTATTTCTTGCATAGCTAAAGTATGGGGAAATAGTAATGGTGAAGGCGTTGATAATTCGCCAAGCATTGAGGAGATGAAGAATATAATGATAAAGAGTATTGACTATGATGTATTTGTTGGTTTACAGAATGGGAATCTTATTAATATATTTGCACAAGCTAACGCAGATAGTAATGTGGATTACTTAGACAAACTGAAACAATCAAATATATACAAAAAATTAAAATCAGATGACCCAGAAAAAATAATGTTTTTTAACAAGGTCGTTAGCGCATATGGAAATTTTATTAAATTTTTACAAAACCCAACCGTTACAATAGATCACACATATTTATGGGATTTAATTTGCAAACCAAATCCAAATTTGTTTGTTGGTGGATTGAATATGATAATTCTAGATATTCCCAATGATGATATGACTGATAAGGTTGACGTTATGTGTCCTTCTAATAGTTATTCCGACGATTTTTTTGACGTTAATAAAGATACAATAATGTTAATTAGAAAAACCGAAGGGAAAAATAAAAACGACAACATATACTTTGAACTAATAGGTGAAATGGTAGAGGGAGACACTAACAAGGAAATATCTACGAGAATTAGAATAGAAGAGGATAAATTCAAAGATATTAAAAGTACAATCCAGACCATCCAACAAGCATATAGCAAATGTGGTGGGCTTAATAGTAAACCAAACGTCTATACTTTCAAGCGAAATATTGCGTTACCTCAACTAATAAGATATGTTAAAGAGGAGGACTATACTGTACAGGCACAGATATTTAATTACGACGGAAAGGTAATAGCAATTAAGGTTGAAAAAAATGAAAAAGATGGAATATTACCATGCTATCCTTCTGCACCAATGGTAGGGTTAGGCGATGAAGTCGTATATATATGGATTAATTCTATTACTGGCGTCTCTTACAGTGATACTATAGATTTCTTATTATCAATAAAACAGAATAATGAGAAAATATTAAGTAAACCAATGATTAAAGTAGAGGAAGACGGAAAAGTTGTTGGAGTCATCACAGAAACAAATCAATTTGTCCCTGTTAATCCCGAAGAGATTGCTCCCGAGGATAATAAGGGAATAGAAAAGACAATTACAAGCAATAATTTTAACGATATAGACACAATGATTAGCAACGAGAGTAATGTAGATATAGAAAGGATTGATTACATAAAAAAGATAAATCTTGAAACCGGATTTTACAAGATATTTCGTAACACAATCAGAATAATGTTAAGCGAACACAATAATAGAGGAAGAAGAAGTGAAATTGAAAAGATTATTGAATCCGATAAACGCCACAATACTAAATTGAGAGGTATAATTAAATTATTAAGAACAATGACTAATAACTATTTTTCATTTACAGAATTTGATGATGCCCTAATTAATGATATAAATAATGTGACCAGTTGTTATAAAACAGACAAGGATAAGGATAAAACCTATTGTATTATTGATGATACAACAAACGAGAACATAAATATGATGATTCCAAAGAAAAATCTCATAAATGAATTGGATAACGAAAAGATGTATTTCGCAAAATTAGCAGATGAACTTTTACGTTTTAATAGAATTAAGACCTTCATATTTGAACCTAAATCGTTTTTATCTCTCGGGGACATTGGATATAACCTAGGAGACGACGAGATTGTTCTTATGCAATCCTTACTTACAAAGGAATACTTCGAAGACTCCGTTAAAGAAGAAACAAATGACTACGTGAATACAAACACTTATGATAATGTTAATCCGCTTAGTGGATTTAAATATTCTTCCTCATATAACATTGAAGAACTAGAACAAATGAAAGATAAACCGAAGGAGAAAACCAAAACAAAACCAAAAAAAATAAAATGAAAACAACATTAAAATATAATTAATACGAGGATTCGTCGCTACTGCTTTCCTCGTCAATTAGATGAATTGATTAGTCAAAATCTTGACAGCGGTTCGTGTGACCACCAATTTTTAGAAGTGTTTAATAAAGAAACAGACGTACAGTATGGAATGCATTTCGGGAGTTAGATGTGTTTTTTTTATGGTGTTGGTGGTAATTCTTCATCTTCTTCGCTGTTAGTTATTTCATCATTTTCTATGTTATATACGAACGGGCTTTCACACTCGTCAAATACATTTTTGATTATATTTTTGTCTTCTATGTTATATTTATAGCATAAATCTTTCAGTTTATCTAATGTATCATAAGTAGAGAAATCTGTATTAAATCTCATTTGTTCTTCCCTCCACACTTCAATACAAGCGAGTAAAAGGTGTGCGTTGTATTCCATAGTCGTTGTTTGGTTTGTTGTTTGTTGGTATAGAGTGTTGCTCCCATTTCAAATCAATTTTTTTACTCACACTTTACGATTTTAACAGCATAATACTTTGGATTGATAAGATAGTATAGTCTAAATATTGATGGAATAAAAACGGCATCTCAAAATGGCTGTATTTGATAGAGTAATATATACTATACAATTCTGCGTTCGTAAATGGAATATTGGTGTATGAATTTTTAATCGTCTGTGGCTCCGCAAAAAAATTAGCATTGTAAGTCAGTGGCGCATTAATAACCTGAATTACGTCAGAGGTTCTAAATGTGTATAGAACACGCGAACTATCAACATATAACTTAATAGTAGATAACTCGGATATATTTGAAATGTCGTTTAGACATAAATCAGTGCCTGTGTTAAATTTAATGGAACGCGTTACCTTGTATTTTCTAGCAAATCTACACAACGCGCGATAAATCTTCTGTGAAGTTAAAAAATATTCAACAAAAATACGTTTCTTTTCATCGCTTATAAACGGAGCTCTTATAATATAGTTATCATAAACATGATACTTTTTTCACTTATAAATTTGTCGCATATGAAAAATATGTATGGATCGTCACACTTTAACATATACTCGTCATTAATCATATATAATCAATCCATTAACGTAGATATAATAATACTAAAACTATTCATAGTATTATTATTTAATAATATTTATATTGTTTTTACGCTCCTTAAAACCCAACGTCGTAATCGTTGTCGTCGCCAATATCAACCGTGTTAATATTCTGGATATTATTTGGAACCGACAATTTAGATATTGCGCAGGGGTCATCATTGAATGCTAAGTCGTCAAACCCCTCGTCGATAATACTCTGTGTGCTATCCTCCTTCCAATTCTCTGCACTGACCTCGGTTAGTTTATCAAGGTCCAATAGAACCTGAAACGCGCTTGTACCGAAATACCCCTCCTGTCCGCACATGACGTTTGCCGACACACCACGCATTGAATCCAGCTCTGCGTGGCGCGCAGCTTTCAAGAACATCTCCGGTGTCTCTTCAAACGACGCCTTCGCAATGGGGCCAATATTATCATTGTTAATTCCGTGCCTGAAGATGGAGACCATCTTATCATTACACGCCATACGATCACATAATAGAGTGAGATGGTGATAGTTAATATAGGTGCTGTCAAACTCAATCACTTCAGAAATCTCATCGTATATTGCCTGTCTAGCAGCCTCAATACCCAATACCCGATAGATCTCCTGAATATCGTTTGTGATTGTCCTGGTAGTATCAACAAAGTCAATGCTGAGCAAGTCAAGCAAATTTGTTCCGACAGTGTCAAGCACCCATATTTCTCTCTTCTCGTATTTTCCATTCTTCTCCGTAACACTATCAGTGATTTTTCTGGGGATTACGCGACCAATGTCTTTTACACCACGCAACACCAAATTATTAAGGAGTTGGTCCTGAAAGTTTTGGATAAGATAAATCTCATTGGATTGATCAAGTGGTTTCGTGATGTTATTTTTTTCTTTTATTTTCTTAAGAACGCTATTCAAGCGAATTCTAAATATGATGTTATCATCATTGTAATCGCTGAATAGGCAATCTATTTCGTCGTTGTATACATTTTTGATAGCAAAGTTAATGTCCTCTATCGTAATATTTTTATCCAACATCTCTTCTGCGTTCAACTCCATACGAATAATCCAATTGGACTTATCACCCTCTTCCTTAGTGGTATTTCCGCAATTGTCTAGCATATTTTCAAACTCATTGAATTGCTTGATTATATCAGAATCTTCGTCCATCAATGTATTCAGGTCGTCTGGGTCAAAGCATATCTTGACTGAATTTACGATATTATTGAGCGTCGTATTCTCAATCTTATTCATTATGTTTTGCGCGTTTTCTTGATTCACCTCTTGGTCTGGATGCATAAATACAGTACACGAAGGATTCTTTGGGTTTTCAGACAGCGACAGAATTTCCTCAATTCTAGGAACGCCGCGCGTAACATTTGACTTACTGGCCACACCGGCAAAATGGAACGTGTTGAGCGTCATCTGCGTAGTAGGTTCGCCAATACTCTGCGCCGCGATAATTCCAACCATTTCGCCGGGAGCAATGATGGACCTCTTGTATTGAAGGACGATTTTCTCAATTAAGACTTCAACCGCCTCACGACTGAACCTCTTAACCATCAAGAGATCCTTGGGCGTTAGATAATAGTAATACATAATCTTGAATAGTTCGGTTGGTTTGACGTAATGAAACGACTCAATCCGTTTGTATCCATCATCAATAATACCGAACGCCTCTAGCGGAGTAATGTCAACCATAGAGTTAACATTGATATACTGCTGTCCGCGAACATTGTTGATAATCTGCTGGAACGCAACCGGAATATTTACGTTTTTATTATCACGCATTTTAAATACGTATTTGATAACTGTTTCGCGCTTCTCAATCATCATATTTATCATATCTTTGCAGCGTTTATTAGTGGCTGGTATTTGTTTTTTCAGTCGTTTAATAGTTGATTTTGTATATGATGTCGTAAAAACCGCGTCTTTAATATTATCACTAGGCATTTGATAGTGTGCATAAATTTCTTCAATGCTCATATTAACAAGCGGAAGAATCTGGCTCTCTACTCTTACTGGGTCAATACCATCATCACCATAGGTAAACTGAATGATTTTATTTTTATTGTTTCTCACAGTCATATCATACTCAACCTTCAAATCCTCCAGACCTTTTACCAGGCGTCTTTGGATATATCCAGTTTGCGATGTTTTAACCGCCGTATCAATGAGACCAACGCGCCCACCCATCGCATGGAAGAATAGCTCTTCGGGAGTAAGTCCCGATATAAATGAGCTCTCTACAAAACCGCGCGCCTTTGGTGAATCGTCAAATTTGTTAAAGTGAGGAAGAGTCCTGTGCTCAAACCCATACGGAATTCGCTTACCGTCAACATTTTGCTGACCAAGACACGAAATCATCTGAGATATATTAAGGTCGCTTCCTTTTGACCCAGCGTTGACCATAATAACGAACCGGTTATCGCGGCTCAGGCTCTTTCTGCCAATCTTACCGGCCTCGGCCTCTACCTTTCTCATGATATTATTAATCTGTGTCTCAAACTCCTCTTCATTGCTTTTACCTGTCTTGTTCTCAAATATTCCAAGATGCGTTTCGTCAATGAGCGAATGGACTTCGCGTTTTTTAGCCGTAATGACTTCGGCAATCGCCTCGTTCGTTGCTTGGTCTGCAATTAGGTCGCTGATTCCAACGCTATATGCGCTCTTCTTCATATATTCAGTAACAATATTCTGCATATTGTCTACGAAATCAGCACAGTTATTGTTTCCGAAATCATTACATACGCGCTGTAACAATCCACGCGCGCCGTCACCGAAGGCGGATTTATCTAATTGACCTCTAACAAAGTTACCGTTATCGATTTCAATAACCGCGTTGGATGTTTTATAGTCGTCGTCCTCACCGAAACTCTTTGTCTTATATTTAAGAGACATTGGAGGCATAATTTGTGTTAGCAATTCAAAACTATTAATAGAATCCGTGCTTGGGATTTTAGAGAGGTCTACTTTGTCGTATAACATTAGAAGATTCATCGCCTCCCGGTGAGTCATATTGATATTTGGACGCGTCAGCTGGTATGCTCCCAGAAGAGAATCCTGAAATATTCCTACGATTGTCTTATTGTTAGCCGGACTAATAATCTGCCATTGAACCGCCGCCAGATTCTTCAACTCCGACGCCGATTCAATATCCTGAGGCATATGCATATTCATCTCATCGCCATCAAAATCCGCATTATAAGGTTTCGTATCGGCCACATTCATGCGGAAGGTGTCTCCTTCGGGCATAATGACGGTGCTGTGGCACATCATAGACATACGATGGAGTGTCGGTTGGCGGTTGAAGAGAACTGGGTCGCCATCGAGCATATGTCTATGAACAATATCACCAATATTCAGCGTAATTGAGTCACGGTCCATATACCTAAGCGAAATGTTGTCTCCATTTTTCCTTTCTAGAATTTTAGCACCAGGATGAATATCCGGTCCATTCCTCACCAATGTCTCCAGATAAGTCATGTTCATTTTATTAACACGCACAGGATAAGAAAGATTCATCGCGATTTTCTTAGGAACACCCAGTTCCTTGATTGAGAGGTTTGGGTCTGGCGTGATGACCGATCGCGCCGAAAAGTCTACGCGCTTTCCCATTAAATTACCGCGAATGCGACCAACCTTGCCGTTCAATCGGTCCTTGATTGATTTGAGAGGTCGTCCAGAGCGCTGCGCATGGGCCGCAACACCAGGAATTTTATTGTCTACCAACGTAGCAATGTAATATTGAAGCAACATAGTCCAGTCTGTTATTACGGGGGCAGGCGCATTGGTCTCTATTTTGTTCTGTAGGGTATTATTCGTCTTAATAATATTCACTATAATATGACTAATATCATCCTCGCTTCGCTGCTGCGAATCGTGTTTAACGGATGGTCTCACTGCGGGCGGCGGAACGGCGAGCACTTGACAAATCATCCAGTCTGGGCGTGACCAAATTGGACTAAACCCCATAAAGGCGACATCTTCGTCAGAGATTCGCCTGAATTGCTTGAGAACAATTTCCGGAGTCATTACCATCGTAAGATTTTCTTTATCAACCCCGTCAATATCGTCCCATTCGGCCACCAACGTCGCAAGCCCTTCCTTCTTTAATTTGGCGGGTTGAAGACATCCACATCCGTCGTTCGTGTCGTCACCGCAACGTTTGATCTTACTAGCGTCTTTAAAGACCGCATTCCACCGTGTTTCGTTTGATTCTTTAAGAAGATGCTTAATTTGGTCTTTATTGATTAGCAGCTTACTACATTTAACACAGGTACATCTCACGAGTTTCATAATAGTGTTGAGATATTGAATGTAAAACAGTGGGCGCGCAAGCTCAATATGGCCAAAGTAGCCAGGTGTTTGCATATAGTCCAATCCGTCGGTAGGACACACGTATCCTGGTTCAAGAACGCCCATTCGCGGATCAAATAGTCCGTTAATTACTGGTCTATTATTAATATAAGTGTCACGATTAGTAATAGCAGCAACAGAGCCATTGCGGATTTCTTCAGGAGACAAAATACTAAATTGGATACCAATAATTTTAGAAGCATCTTTAGTGTAATTACGATCTTTACTATTAGTAGCCATCCTTCTTATATTACGCATATAATATTTAGATTGTTTTCATTCAATTTTATACTAAATAAAAAATTGAATTAAATATATTTAAATAATAATCGACACACAATTTAATATGAAGAAGGATATTCAGAATAAGCACAAATATCACACTCGCTCTAAGGTTAAAGAGGAGACCACTGAAGGCAAGAATAACGAATCATCTGACGAGGAGTCAGATTGGGAGACCGATGAGGAGCTAGAGATGGATGATATTCGCAAGCTTATTGGAGACATCTTTCCCTCTAATTATATGAAAAACAAAATTATCAAGGGCGAGGAACAAGGCAAAAATATTAAAATGAAGAAACAATTCAAAAAAATGAAGGATAAATACGAGAATAATACTACTGTGGACGAGCAACCAGATACAAAGAGTAAGAAGTCCGACCCAATGAAAAAAACTAATGATGATAAATCCGCCAAAGACAAGACCACCAAAAGTAATAATTGCAAGAGAAAGACGAAATATATCAAGAATAGGACGAAGGAAGAGTCCGGGAAAAAAACCAAAAAATCAACAGATGATAAGATTGAGAAGGATATTAAAAAATCGCGCGCCAAGATTAGCAAATACAATGATATCTTGTTAGATAAAAATGTAAGCAAATATAATGAATGTATGTCTCACAATCCTACAAATATGTTTACTTTTGGCGAGGAGGAAGATGAACAATCTGATTCGGAAACCGAAACAGAATCAGAGGCTGAATCATGTTCCGACACAAATAGCGATAGTTATTCTGACGAAGACGAGTCATCTGAAGATGAGATTATTAAATTTGGTAAATCCGCAGGCGGTATATTTGATATAATATTATCATCGGTCAATAAGGTTCTTGATGAGGAGGAGAGTGACGCCGAAAGTGAATCCGAAAGCGAGACCGAGACCGAAAGTGAATCAGAAGAGGAAACGGATAAAAAGAAAAAACGCAAGAAAAAACAGACAGATGACGACGAATCCGATGGCGAAGACGGGATTACCGATCTAGAGGCTTTTTCAAAAGTTCGTAACATAATTAGCGGGTTAAGCGATAAGGATAAAAAGAATAAGGTTATCAAAAAGATGATGAACGATTTTGAGGAGCGCGAAAGTAAATACAATAAAAAGGAGAAGAAAAGAACACAGAAGGTTCGCAATAAAAATGCCGAAAAATTCCAGAAGGTAATCAAGGAGAAGAATTCATTGAACGACACTAAATTCTTCCGCGACAAACTAAGCGTGGAAGAACAAACCAAAGTATTGCTAGAGATGGAGGAGCTTAAAAAGCATATGGATATAGATAAACCATATCGGCTTACATTAATAGACGCAGATATTCCAGTAATATACAAGTCAATTGCCTTCAAAAAAATCAATTCACTTAAATATATGGATGAGGGTGGAAGCGAATATTACAAAATCAAGAACTGGGTAGATACCTTTATGGAAATCCCTTTCAGTAAATATAAAAATATTCCTCTTACTATTGATGATGGTGTTGAAAAATGCCACGATTTTATGGAAAAATCAAAACAAACGCTAGATGATGCTGTTTACGGAATGGACGACGCAAAACTGCAAATTATGCAGATGGTTGGTCAATGGATTGCGAACCCAGAGGCGGTTGGTTCAGCGATTGCGATTAAGGGTCCAATGGGAACAGGTAAAACAACGCTAGTTAAAGATGGGATTAGTAAAATTCTAGGCCGCGAGTTTGCTTTCATTGCGCTAGGCGGAGCAACCGACTCCAGCTTTCTAGAAGGACATTCTTATACATATGAAGGATCTACGTGGGGGAAAATCGTTGATATTCTTATTAAATGTAAATCAATGAATCCTGTCATTTACTTTGACGAGCTGGACAAAGTAAGCGAAACGCCTAAAGGGGAGGAGATCAATGGAATTCTAACCCATCTTACGGATACTACTCAGAACAGCAAGTTTCACGACAAGTATTTCTCTGAGCTTGATTTTGATCTTAGCCGTTGTCTATTTATCTTCAGCTACAACGACGAGACTAAAGTAAATCCGGTTCTAAGGGACAGAATGTATCGCATTCAGACAAAGGGTTACGATGTCAAGCAAAAAACGATTATTGCCAAAAATTATTTAATTCCTAAAATAAAAGAACAGGTGAAATTTGAGACAGACGATATTGTTATCAGCGATGATGTAATCAAACATATTATTGATAAATATACCGAATCTGAACAAGGTGTTAGAAATCTTAAGCGATGTCTGGAGATTATTCACACTAAACTAAATCTATATCGTCTAATGAAACCAGATACTAATCTCTTTGAAAAGGACATGAACTTGAAAGTAGAATTTCCTATTATGGTTTCTAACGAGATGGTTGACAAAATGATCAAAATTACCGAGGAAACTGGTAACTGGAAGAATATGTATATGTAGAATAAATAATACGCATACTACAAACAAATTAAAAAATATAATATTATAATATTTTTTAATCTACTCTAATGTTCTATTGCCACCGCGCTTATTAAGAAACGAAACTTGTTCTGGTGTAGCACACACGCATCCTTTAGAGCTGCTATATGTCGATGGACAGCAATTAGACGACATTTCGTTCTCTCCAAAAAGCGATAGTTTGCCTTCGGGAAGTGGAACGCCGAGTCCCTTTGAGTTTGACTCTAGTTTATTATGTTCCTCGGCATTTACCAAATAGCTGCCCTTAACTCCGTCGCCCATAGAATAATCAATAGCCGCTCCTGCTAAATTAGTCCCTATCATGAAACCCTCTCTTATTCCTCCTGCACAGCTACAAAACGAAGTGCTTGCTATAACACTTCCAACAAACATACATATAATTAGTATTTCTAATCTCATTTTAAATCCAAGAATATTAAGTTTCATTATAAAAAATATATAGATTAAAATAAAAAAAAGTAATCCTAAATGTATTTACTCTAATGATTTAGAGGATGATCCATTATTATCCTCCCAGTCGTGAAATATCCATTCGCCTATGGGAATTGTGTGGTTCGTTGTGATTAAACAAGATAACACCGGACAGCGTTTTTCGGATATACGCGAGGGTTTCACTCCGCGTAAATTATTAACAGCAACATATTGTTGTATAACATGATCGTATACCAAATGTGAACCAGTAACATATATATTGTCATTTTGTTCCCCGCCATCAATCTCATACATTTTATGAATTACACTACCTCGCTCGTCTGTATTATTTATTTTCATAACAGAAACAACTCGTGTACCGTTTTTAAGGATTGTATTTAATTCTAGGTCCTTCATAGCAACTAACTCACCTGATTGAGTCTTAACTCTAGTTTCTGGATCAAAACACATATTTGCGGCATCCTTCATTTTATTTATAAGAATAATGAACAATACCGAAAGAACAAGTAATGTAACCACAACTGACATAACTACACCACCAGTAACAGTTAATATAGCTCCCAGCCAACTCATAACTATACTAGCATACGCTGCCGCTGCCGCCGCAAATATACCTAGAGCCGTCGCCACCAAAAAAGCAATTAATACAGTTAACGCCGTAGCCAATATATCCAATGCTCCTAATAGCGCAAATATAGGTCCGAAAGTGGCGTAAAGAGTTATTACTACTGCTGTTTTTAATTTATTTAACATATCCTTAATGTTAATAATAAGCTGTTGTAATGGTATTAACATACCAAGTAGTGCTTGGTATATGCGACCACTTATTGACGAAGAACTAAATTGTAAATTTGATAATTGATTTAATACTTCCACAAGATTATCCGCAATTGCTTTAAATGCCATATTTATCTGCTGAAACAGCCCATACAATGGAGCGAAAGCACCGTCTACAATGGATTTAAGTATTATTTGACCGCAATGTATGAAATTTTTCTGTGTAAAATCAAATATAGTTTCGCCGTCTGGTTTATTAATAATTCCAGCAAATGGAATTATTGATGGTCTACATTTATTATTATCCCAGTCTGCTTTTATCGGTTTTAAATTATTTATAATAGAGAAGTATAGCATTATTAATAAAAACCCAACACAAATAACAATCGTAATTATTAAATCAATACCATATAAATTCAGATAACCAGCTTTTTTATATAAATTATTTACTTCTACGAATACAGAATCGCTCATATATAGTATATTGATAATATTGATTGTAAAATGTTCTTATTGAAGATTTTTTGAGGAGGAACCATTATTGTCTTCCCAGTCGTGAAATATCCATTCTCCAATTGGTATTGAATGGTCCGTTGTAATCAAGCAAGATAATCTACGACATTCATTATTGGATGGCTTGCATTTATCTCCTATATTAAGTTCGCTAACTTTAACGTAATCTTTAATTATAGGATCGTAGATAAGATGACACCCAGTAACATATATTTTTTCGTTATTCTCACCGTTTACAATTTCATACATCTGGTTAACTATCTTACCTTGACTATCAAGATTACTGATATTCATAACAGACACTACCTTAGAACCATTTTTTAATATGGTATTTAATTCAATATCCTGCATTTTAACAAAATCACCATTATGTGTTTGTATAATTGTTTCTGGATCAAAACAAACAGTCCGCAAAACCTGGCCAGGAAGACCATTGTTGATACTTTCCATAAGGTCTGATAATCCACCCAGCATTTTATGAAACATACTAACAACTGCCGTAACTTTACCAAACGTATCCTTAATATTTATAATCATCTTTTGAAATTCAACAATAATAGAGAAGAATGCTGTATATATAACTTTAAATATCATGTTTAGCAAATCTTGTATATTAGTTATTAGCTCAAATCCACCAGCCAATCCATCGGTAAAAGTCGACGCTAAATCGGTGATCATAGATAGATCAAAATTAATCGGCTGTAGCAGGAAACCCATGTAGTCGCTTTGTATTGTTGAAATACACTGTGTAAAATTATCATATTCGTCGTGACCAAATACCTTAGCAAATGGCATTACCATAGGATGGCATTTCCATTGAGGCCAATTATTTTTAATATTCTCAATTTGAACCGCTAAAATAATAAAACAATGAAGAAATACAAATATTAACAGAACTAATATAAATCTAGACCAATCTGAAAATGTCATAATAGATAATAGTGCGAAAATTATTTATAAAGACTATCTTCTTTTAGTAAACTTTCTATTTTTGCCGCGAATTGCGTTATTACGCCTACTCTTGTTGCCCCGACTCTTGTTGCCACTGCTCTTTTTGCCACTGCTCTTGTTGCCACGACTCTTGTTGCCACTACTCTTCTTTCCCTTAATGGTTCTTCGTCTCTTACGCTTTCGCTTGCCACCAAGTTGATTAAACAGTCTGGTTTGAATATTTGTTTCTGCCGAAGTTTTAAATAATGCGCAACTGATTGCTTGTTGTTGCGGGGTAGAGCCGACAACTGTGGGACAATCTACCGTCATAGAGGTTGATGCTATACCTCCACCGCTTATATTATTAATCTTCGTCTGCATTTTGTTAGCCACTACTCTTGCATTCGCAGCTTGCTTCATTGGGTCACCCGAACCATGTAATACCTGAAAATCTTTCCCAATCCTATCTACTCCAGCTAACGCAGCATCTAAATCTAAATCCGCTTTACCTCCAGACAATTTTCCACTGCCTTTCATATATATATCGTTGTGATAATTAGTTATTTAAGATAAAAAAATATGTATTGTAAATTTAATGAATGAATCAGAAAGTCTGCAACTAAAAAAAATGATTAGCGAAAACCAGGTTGAGGATCAGACAAACGACATTAGAGAGAAAAAACACAGCGAAAAAATAAGAGCTGATGTTACGCGAATGATAGAGCTGAAGAAGAAATATCCGCGTCTAGAAAAGACAAACTCGGACCAATTTGACAATATATTAACAACCCAATGTTCTTTTTTATTTAATAACTACACTGATATTTTTAATAAGGTAAAAAAAAATGAAATTAACCTAGATACGTTATGGCAATTATTGAATATATTAAGACGCATTGAAGAAGGAACTGTAGATCAACATATCGGTTCATATGAAGTAGGTAAATTATTAAAAAAAATGTACATAGATAGCGCCATCGCAAAGGAGGATAATACGAAAAAAAATAATAAACAGAAAAATAATAAACAGAAAAAGAAGCCAATTAAGAAGAAAATAAGCTGGGAAGAGTATAAGAAATTAAATGTCTAATATGTAATAGAAAAAGAGTAATATATATATTTTATAAATAATATAATTAAATCTCTCTATGTGTAGTATGTTGTATTATGAAATGCTACGCAGAATAACAGTTGCCTCTACATTATTGGTATATAACGCGATGCCTATTAATTCGTTACAACAACGGGTTAGAGATTTCATTTTAGTAAAACAGCATAATGCGTGTGGTAGATGTAATTGTAATTTTTCAGACGAAGTCCCACATGAAATCCACCATTTGAATCACAATTCATCAGATAATGTAGAGAATAATTTATTAGCACTATGCTGTAACTGTCATTCGGCACACCATCGTTATAATAAACTAGTTATGCCTTTTTTACCATCGGTAGAGTTCATAAGTAGTATAAACACGGTAGAACCATATTATAAAACAATTAAATCCGCAAATAAATAAGTACGATAAAATACTCAATAAAATATTCAATAAAATATTCAATAATATAATTGAAATAAACAAATGTATATGACTAATAGTATATGACATATACATTATTAATTGTAGAGTCACCCGCCAAATGTAAAAAAATAGAAGGCTATTTGGGTAATGGGTATAAATGTATGGCCAGCTTCGGACATATTACTGAACTATCTGGATTAAAATCTATCGATATTGATAACAACTTTAAACCATCATATACCATTATGGAAAGTAAAAAACAACAAATTTCCAAGTTACGAAAAGCAATAAAAGAGGCAAAAGAAGTATTGTTGGCTTCCGACGACGATCGCGAAGGTGAGGCAATAGCGTGGCATATATGTCAAGTATTTAAACTACCGGTCAATACGACAAAGAGAATTATCTTCAATGAGATCACAAAATCTGCTCTACAGCGATCAGTTAAAAATCCAAAAATAATAAATATGGATACCGTATACGCACAGCAAGCTAGACAGATACTAGATATTTTAGTTGGATTCAAAATATCCCCTATATTATGGAAAAAAATATCAGCCAAAAGTGGTCTTAGCGCAGGAAGATGCCAGTCGCCGGCGCTGAGACTTATATATGAAAACCAAAAGGATATAGATGCTTCGCCTGGCAATAAGAACTATGTGACTACCGGATATTTTACAGACCAAAATATACCTTTTGTATTGAATCACAATCATCCCGATGAAAAATCTATAGAAGAATTTCTAGAAAACACAGTGAATCACGAACACATATATAGCCGTTGTGAGCCAAAAAAGAGCGTTAAAAAACAACCATCTCCGTTTACCACTAGCACACTCCAGCAGTCAGCCAGTAACGAATTCAAGATGTCTCCTAAGATGACTATGAGCGCGTGTCAGACGCTTTATGAAGGCGGATTTATTACGTATATGAGAACAGACAGCACGACATATAGTAACGATTTTATAGATGCCGCTAAAAAATTTATTATTGCTGAATACGCAACCGAATATGTAAGGCCCGATGTTGATACGCTTTCGGTGAGAGGGGGTGACGACAATAATGCGCAAGAGGCTCATGAGTCTATTAGACCAACCGATATTTCAATATTAGAAGTGGACAAACAACTGGGTGTAAACGAATTTCGTGTATATAAATTAATAAGGCGTAATACGTTAGAAAGTTGTATGCCCGATGCGACGTTCAGTGTTATAAAGACAACGATAACCGCCCAAAATGAGCATATTTATCGCTATTCTGCCGAACAAGTCGTGTTTCCTGGTTGGATGATTGTGAATGGATATGAGGAGATATCTAATATATATGCTTACCTTAATACTCTTAAAAATAATATGGAAATTAATTACAACAACATAAGCTCAAAATTAACATTACAAAATCTAAAATCCCACTACACCGAATCGCGTCTTGTGCATTTACTTGAAAAGAATGGTATTGGACGACCATCAACATTTTCATCGCTAGTTGATAAGATTCAGGAGCGCAATTACGTTAAAAAAACAAATGTAAAGGGGAAGAAAATAAAATGTATTGATTATGAATTAAATGACTGCGAGATTACCGAGAACGAATTAGAACGAGAGTTTGGAAATGAAAAAAACAAATTAGTAATTCAGCCGCTTGGAATATTGGTGATTGAGTTTTTGATAGATAACTTCAATAAGTTATTTAATTACGAATACACAAAAAATATGGAGAATACTCTAGATGATATTGCTGGTGGGAATAAACTATGGCATAATTTGTGTAAAGAATGTTTAGATGAAATAGAACTTTTGTCCGATGATATGTCAGAAGATAAGCAGACAATAAAGATTGATGAAACCCATACATATATTATAGGTAAATATGGACCAGTGATCAAATGCGTAGAAAACGAGACAACTAGTTTCAAAAAAATAAATCCAGATATTGATTTTGATAAACTGAGAGAAGGAAACTACACAATTGATGAAATATTAGAGCAGAAACCAACTGGGAAAAAAATAGGAACGCTTAAAGAAAAGGACGTAATTCTTAAGACAGGCAAGTATGGTCTATATTTTGAATATGATGGTGCAAATATATCGGCAAGTTCCATAAATAAGGAATTTGACAATATTACAATTACTGATTTTAATAATTTATCTAATGTTAAAAAGAAGGTCGTGATAAGACAAATAAATGAACATACATCAATACGCAATGGTAAATACGGTGATTACATATTCTACAAAACACCTTCAATGAAAAAACCAAAATTTCTCAAACTAACCGATTTTATAAAAGAAAATGGAGCAAATAGTCATAAGAAATGCGATGTTAATATACTTAACGAATGGATTAACGACACATATGACCTTTAAATATCGCGAATATTCATATAT
>Ga0209279_10000147_pt1 | contig 49075 bp, 50 predicted proteins | sample CoawatmetaG00DNA_3_FD_187508 | JGI IMG/M metagenome (GOLD analysis project Ga0209279, IMG submission 187508) | Marine microbial communities from the West Antarctic Peninsula - Coastal water metaG006-DNA (SPAdes) (version 2) | ecosystem: Environmental > Aquatic > Marine > Coastal ...
GACTATGGTACGTACCTTGGTCTATATGAATTTCTATCGCTTGATTAGGGTCGTAAGATTCAAGAATATCCTGTGCTCTGGAAAGGGTAATAATCGGAACTGAGTTTGACAGCCCATCATTTTTATCATTACCAGATGGAGAAACAAAAAGTTTAAAAGGGCTTGATGAATAAGAAACGCTACTCCATATAACGAGCAACATTACTGCAATATATTTCATTTATTCCTCGTAAGCTGCGAAGCTGGAATCACTTGATTCTTCCTAAGTCTCAATCATCTAGTCGTACATGGAGTTATCGTTTGCGCGCAATCATGAAAACACCGACGTCTTTAATTCCGTGATGCCACTGGGTTTCAATCACAAAGCCCGCATTAGTAACTTCCTTCGTTAGCTGGGATTCCGTTAACACAAATACATCAGGTATCAGCCCGAGAAATTGGCCCAATGGCACGATCAGTTTGATGAAGCGCATATACGAACTACCCAAACAGGCTGTGCTGCTAATAAAAAGGCCTCCAGGCTTTAAAATTCTGGCTACCTCCGAAAGCACGGCTTGCCTGTCTGGGAGTAAATGAATCACGTTTAACCCCAACACTGCGTCCAAACTGGCTGTCTCTGCATTGAACTCAGAGAGGGTTCCACGAGTGAATCGAATATTCTCAATGTGGGATTTGGTAGCTCTCTCACGGCCAATTTCAAGCATCTTCTCAGATATGTCGATAGCATCAATATGTGCCACATGCGGCGCGTGCTGAACTGCCGTTGCCCCGGTTCCGCAGCCAAACTCCAACACCCGCATGTCAGGGGTAAAGAGCTTTTGCGTTTCGGAAAGCTTCCGTTGGTAAGACTCTACGTCGGAAATCGAGCTCTTTGAATACCCCGAAGCCTTTCTGTCCCAGCATGTCTCAGATTTGCCCATACTCACCTCTATCAAACGAATACTTTAGTGTAGATCACCGTGGCTCCTCCCATCCCCGATAAACCAAAGCCAATGACTACCTATAATTAAGGTCTGCGCCATTGTGTTTCCTAATTCACCTAGCAGTCGAAACTGCCACCTGCAAAGAGAGTCAGTGATACACTTTCCAATTGTTGTCGACAGTGAATCCCTTACAAAAATGAAAGACTGTAACCAATGTGGAAAGTGCTGCATCAAATACGGCGACGGTGCGCTCTCTGCAACAGCGGACGAAATCGAAATGTGGGAGCTGTTTGAACCGCATATCTACCAGTATGTAAAAGACAATGAAATCTGGTTTAGCCCGGATACCGGTCTACAACTCAGTCGCTGCCCTTTTCTTGAGGTTGAGCCCAATCAGGGTAAAGAAAAATATACCTGCTCTATCTACCAAAGCCGACCTGAAGACTGCAGGCACTACCCAAGTAATATTGCGGAAATGATTCGAGATGAATGCGAAATGATTGAGGTTAAAGACTTGGATGACTTCGCAAAAGCGCAATCCAAATTGGATGACCTGATGGAAGATAGTCGGCCGAGACGGCAGTAAACCGTTCAGGAGTTGCATATAACCAGCCCTTTTATGGCTGCCATTAGTTCAAGCCTATTGATTGCACGCCACCTTAATCGCTAAATGACGCTATGTTTACGCGAACGGTATTGAGGGTTTTGTAAGCGGGCAATCGCATTGGCTAATTGAACTCCATGGGCCATTTTTTAATCTATAAACTTAATCGGTTCTTTTAGAGTGATAGTAATAAGGGAATCCATGCCTGCGATATGCGAGTACTTATTGCCCCTAGGGTTGTGGCCCAAATCAACCAGTCCATTTAGGGTTCTTCTGAATCCCTGTGTTTGTCCTTAAAAAAAACCTTTTAGGCCCTAGAACGCCGTAACTTTGGGGTGCTGGTACGCGGACTACAATGACTTGCGCAGGTCCTACCCCAATTAACCCTTTCAAACAAAGGAGATAAGTTCTCCTTTGTTACTGTCTAGGACGGTGTTTTTGCAGTATATGAGCCCTTTTCACCGGATTTGGGAGCGATAATCTCTACCTTTTTATCTTCTATTATGATTTTGATGATTTGCCCTGCATCAGATTTTTTAATAGATACTTTTTCGTCGGCAATCCATAATGTAGAGCCTTGTTTTTGATAAGATACAGTCCAATAGTCAGCAGAACCGGTTGATATCAATAACCCATATGTAGGGCTCTCATTCAGACTCCCTATAATGCCTATATCCACAAGTTGATTTTCCTCAGCATTCAATACAACTTGCACATTTTCAATATCAGAATTGTTGTTGTTTACGACCTTAACTCTTACTCCAAAATGTGTAGCCATGATTAATCCCCGTTAAGTTGTTACGAATTATTTACTACAGTTCATCGTGCTGTATGTGTTTTTTAAAAGATCTTTTAGGATGGTTTAGTTGAGCCTCCTTTAGATCAACTTCTTTTGCTATTAAGGTATATGAGCCATTACTTTCTCCCTTGGTATTACTCATAAGGCATCCCGTAGGGTCTACATAGCACTGAGCACCACCCAGTACGTGTCTCGCCAGCTTTCCGTTTTGTACTATTTGTATTTCAAGTACTTCATTGGTCTCAAAATAATAGTTTTCGAATGTTACTAGGTCACCATTGTTAATCTCCCCTAACTCAACCTCATCCCAGCCGCTAGCCGTTCCAGAATTAATTTTGACACGAAGAGTTATATCGTCTGATATGTAGCCTTTGCCTTGCACATAACTACTAAGTAGAGCCGCGCTACCTGTATGCCCAGTTGAAATTGCAAGCAGTTGTTTTATCGAGAGCCCTGTAAAATGGCCTATAAGGGGTGGCATTGGGCCTGCATTACCCCAGTTCTGTATCAACATTCGTCTTTCTAAGTAGTTGCCTACTGTTCCTACCAGTAAATCTGCTATCGCGAGAATCCCTGTTAATACCACATTCTTCTCAATTAAACCTGTTGCCGATGCATCCATAGCGGATGACGTAATTGTGCATTGAAAGCTTTCAATTTTATAACAAGTGTTCATGGTGCTTTCTCCCCGAAGGTTGTTGATTAATGTACGTTAGAGCAAGGCTAAATTAAACCAAAGAAAGAATTTCGAAATCTGTTGCCGGTAGCCCGGTGGCCTATTTGGTGCTGTTTAGAACAGCCTGTTAATGACGCCGCCCGCAACATGATAATTACACTAACCCGCTGATATTTATGGTGAGATATTTTTGATAGGAGATGCTTGAATTTGGCAGGAAGCAGATTCCCTAGGAATGGCCGTAACAAGCCTATAGAGCAGTTTCGCTTTGAGAGAAAATAGTCATTTATATTCATCACCAATCTTTGGCTCACTAGGACTGTACCTATCTATACGTGATATTTGGTGAAGAGCTGTAGTTTTAGGAGTGTCTGGGATTAGTTGCGAAGGTTGCTAGTGTAGTTTCTGCCGCGTAAAGCTCAAACTATGCTCATCCATATTGCTGGTAAATACTGAATCTAGCGGGCTAATCCGCACATCCGTATTGGGTTGTACTAGCTTGGATAGGATCTAGAGGTATTTCATTGGAGGCAGACTTGGGTTTCGCTTATAAGAGTCCGTAGGGAGCGTCTTTAATTCGAGGCCGACCTCAAGGATAGGCTGGTGTGGCTAGCCACTTGGCGTTCCGAACCCTCTTTACCCTTAAGTCTTTCTAAAACCCACTGCAGCCAAAACTAGCACCCACAGCGAGAGTCGGCGATATACATTTCCTCTGCTATCCACAGTGAAACCGCAACAAATATGAAAGACTGTAACCAATGTGGACAGTGCTGCATCAAATATGGCGACGGCGCGCTCTCCGCAACAGCGGCCGAAATCGATATGTGGGAGTTGTTTGAGCCGCATATTTATCAATATGTAAAAGACAGCGAAATCTGGTTTTATCCGGACACCGGCCTACAGCTGACCCGCTGCACCTTTCTTGAGATCGAGCCTGGCCAGGGTAAAGAAAAATACACCTGCTCTATCTACCAAAGCCGATCTGAAGACTGCAGACACTAGCCACGTAATATTGCCGAAATGGTTCGCGATGAATACGAGATGATTGAGGTGAAAGATTTAGGCGACTTTAAAAAGGCGCAATCTAAATTGGATGATCTTATGGAAGATGGTCGTCTGAGAAGGCGATAAAGCTTTCAGACTTGGAACGGCTGACAGCCGTCCCAAGCCTTATTTGTATATGCATTGCTGCTATTTCAGGACTAACCAAAGAGCATGCAATACGCCGGGCACATAAAAGAAAAGGCAGAGCACGATGTTTATAAGTAGATCTTTGCCTGCACCGTTGTTAAGAAACGTCGCTAGTGGTGGTAGTAGGATTGCAAGAATTACCAATAGTGTTTTGTTCATATCACGATACCTCCGTCATTGGTAGGTTGCCAAATGTGGTGCTGGTTATAGGCAACCTAAGGGTCTGGTTGTGAAGTCGCCCGCTGACCTCATTATTATCGGACCCTTAATTGATAGATCATTTTTGAGTTTCACGCCCCGTGAAAGGGCTATTGCCAGCCAAGATAGACCACTGAGGGGGTTCGCCCTTCAGCTGAACCTCAAGTCAGAGTCCCATCCTGAGAGCTAATCTTGCAGGTTTACAATTACCACTCACTAGAAAAAACAATTTTATCGTCATTGATAGTTTTGAGGACTTGTATGTTCTTGATTTCCTCTGAGGCAATAGTGATTGGATTTTTATTTAGTACTACGAAATCCGCCTGCTTACCAATTTCAATGGAGCCCTTTATCGACTCTTCAAAGTGCTGATAGGCAGACCAGAGGGTCATTGCTTTCAATCCATCTAAAGGAGAAATTTTATGCTCTTCACCAAGCGTTTTATTAGTGCGAGTGACGCGATTAACAGCACTGTCGAGAATTCTCATTGAATTTGGGAATGTCACCGGTGCGTCTGAGTGGATGGTGAACTGCATTTTTTCTTCAGTAAACCATCCTGTTGGTGAAATATTCATAGCACGCTCGATGCCTGCTACCGAGTCACGGTGCCAATCCCCCCAATAGAAAGTGTGCATCGGATAGAGTGCGGGTAGGATCCCGAGATCCTTTAATGGTTTGATTTGATCTTTGCGTGTGAACTGGCCGTGAATCATGACTGTACGGTGATCACCAAGCTCTTGTTCCTTAGAAATCGTCGTAACGAGCCGAATTAACTGATCAATAGCAGCGTCGCCATTGGTATGAACAAGAAGCTGCCAGTTATTCGCATAAGCTAATTTCATCCATTTTAAAGCTTCGTCATCTGAAAAAGCGGGGTAACCCGAATAGCTTTTAGGTTGGCCTGGAGGTGGCTCATAGTATGGTTCTGTAAACCATGCTGTTTTGCCTTGAGGCGAACCATCGAAAGTTAATTTCACGCCACCAATGCGAAAGCCGCTATGGTATTCCTTCGACATAAGCTCCGCATGCAAAATGGGGTCATCTCCAAGCGCCTTGATATCGACGTATGAAATAATATCTATATCAAATCCAGTTGATGCAGCAATTTGGGGCAACGTATTAAGGGTAGCTGAATCAGTTTTTCCCTCTTGCACAGTAGTAAAGCCATTAGACAGATAGCTATACTCTCCCGCTTTATACAATTCAACTAAATCGTCCTGAGTGAATGCAGGTATCAATTTAAAGAAAATCATAAAGTGCGCATTTTCCTGCATCACTCCACTTGGGGTTTTGCCGTCGGCTTCTCGTTCAATAATTCCGCCTGGGGGATCCTGTGTTTCGGCGTTAATGCCCATCATTTCGAGTGCTTTGCTGTTGTAGGCTCCCAAATGTCCTGATTGATGCATAACCACGATCGGTATTTCAGTGGTGACGGCGTCTAAATCATGGCGGTTAGGATGACGTTTTTCTGCAAGCTGTGAGTCGTCATAGTTGAACCCGATTACTACATTGTAGTTTTTTACCATCGGAGACTCTTTTATAAAATCCCGTAATGTCGCTTGCAAGTCAGCAATGGTGTTTACAGATCCGTCAGGTTCAGGCAGTAAATTCGCCACTAAAGACTGAGCGCCAACACCTGAAAAATGACTATGCGCATCGATAAAACCCGGCACAATTGTATTCATCTTAAGGTCAATGACATTAGTCTTGGGACCTTCTAAGGTTTTAATATCCTTAGAGCTTCCTACATCGAAAACCAATCCATCTTTAGTTGCTATGGCTTCTGCGTAGGGATTTCCATCATCAATTGTGATGACATTTCCATTGATATAAATCGTATCGGCATATTCCCTGTCTTGCTGTTTGCATGCGGTAAGAAGCAAAAGTAGGCTACAAAATATTATTTTTAGGTTCAAATATTTCATTTTAGGACTCAACGTAATTTCCTGGGTAGTGATTAATCCCCGGGAATAATAAGTAAGATTTCAATGAGCTAAATAACAGAGCTATTCGTTATAGCATAGTTCTGAAGCTTTCATTATTCAACGCGTCTATTTAGGATTTTAGTATACGCCTCACTCCCGATCCCGTTTAGGCTGTGATAGCAGATGTTACCTTATCGGGTATTTTTTTATAATTTTGGTTGGCGTTGAAAAGGCTTAAGTTTCTTGGCTTTTGTTAAAGCCCTTCTACCCAAATATAGCCACTAGTTCCCTACTTAATGCCTGCAATCCCTTGCCTTTATGGCTAATTTTCCAGGCAATAAAATTCTCATGATCAGATCTTTGAGTCAGTCCTAGCTCCAGAAGCTCCCCACTATAGAGGAGCTCTTGAATACGCTGTCGAGGTAAATGGCCTATGCCAATGCCTGCTCGTATAGCCTCGACTTTTTGATCAACATTTTGCACATAGAGTTTTTTGCCATCACTGCTTAAGCCTTCGCTGCGAGTAATGCCCGTTACCGACGTATCATGGGTAACGATCTTCCGAAGCTTGGCGAGCTGAGCTTCGGCGTCTTCAGGCTTATTGGCTATGCCCGCCAATTCATGGCTAGACGCAATCACCAGTACCAAATCTGCCGGGCTGATTGGTACAGCGCGATAACCCTTTTGTAATGGAACCGGCCCAGGGGAGCCGACAATCAAATCGACTCGACCTTGCTCTAGCGCTTCCCAGCCGCCGTTGAGGACGCACTCACAAACATCAATCTCAATGCCCGGATGCTGCTTAAGAAAGTCGTTCAGCGCGCCAAAAAAGGCAGACGAAGGCATGTGGGATTCTATGCCGATCATAATACGGGGCTCCCAGCCTGTGGCGACCTCCTTTGCCTTATTCGCCAGACGCACTGTGGTTGCCAGTATGTCTCTGCCCTCCGCCAGTATTAAGCGTCCGGCTGGGGTCAATACGGAGCGGCGCCCCTGACGCTGAAATAAAGCTATATCCAGTTGCTCTTCGAGCTTTTGTACGGCGTAGGAAACCGCAGAGGTGACTTTGTTCAGTTCTTCTGCTGCTTTTGCAAAGCTTCCACGTCTGTCAATCGCATCAAGGGTCTCAAGAACCTCGATTGTTATAGGGTTTCTTGCCATGTGACTCACCACTAATCGTTCTAATATTTAGATCATTCTAAACTAAAAACAGGCCTTATTCCGAATTTCGCAATCCTTACAATGGCTGCATGATTTAAACAAACCCATTAATAACGCTTTGGAGCACTCACATGAAATCACTGATCAACAAGATAACCACTACAGCAACTGGCCTAGATACATTACCTCTGCGCGCAGGTGCTGGCGTGATCTTCGCTGCCCACGGCGCGCAAAAGCTATTTGGCTGGTTTGGCGGTTATGGGCTGGAAGGTACTGGGGGATGGATGGCATCCATAGGTATTGAGCCTGGTGTGCTGATGGCAGCACTTGCCGGTGGCGCTGAGTTTTTCGGTGGATTGCTTTTGATTGTCGGTCTGCTGGTACGTCCAGCGGCAGTGGTTCTGGCAATAACAATGGTCGTCGCAATCGCCGCGGTCCATTTACAAAACGGTCTTTTCATGTCGAACAATGGTTACGAATTTGGTTTGGCTTTATTGGTAATTAGTGTCGGCTTGGCAATTCGAGGGGCGGGCAGCATCAGTCTAGATCGCTTACTTCAGGCTAAAACAGCAAAGTAAGAACCCCGTCCACCAGATCACAGGAGAAATCGCATGACCGTATTACAGATAAACAGCAGCGCACGGCTCAAGGGTTCAAACTCTCGCATTATTGGGCAGTACCTGGTGGATGAAATGAAGCAGCCTGTGATTAGCCGAGATCTGGCACAGCAACCTTTGCCGCCCATCAGCGCTGAAGATTTAATCGGCGTTCACGGATCATCCGATGATCAGCGGCCCAGTTTAAAGACTCAGCTGAGCCTGTCAGATAGTTTGATCGATGAATTGAGAGTCGCCGATACCTTGGTATTAGCCGCGCCGATCTACAACTTTGGTATCCCCGCCGCATTAAAGCAGTGGGTCGACGCCATCTGTCGCGCCGGTGTTAGCTTTAAATACACCGAGCAGGGTCCAGTGGGTTTGCTCGGTGTAGAGCGCGCCGTCATTGTTACCTCGAGTGGTGGAACACCCATCGGCAGTGAGATGGATTTTGGTAGCCGCTATCTTGAACATATCTGCAGATTCATTGGTATTACTGATGTAGTTCATATTGATGCCAGCGGTTCGAAACGAAGCCCCGAGCAAGTGATTGCCCAAGGCAAGCAGCAGGTCGACAGCTATATAGCGTCATTGACCAACAACAGAATATCTGGAGTCGAGTAATGGGTTTATTACAGCAGGGTAAATGGGTTGATCAGTGGTACGAAACCGATAACAGCGGCGGCGCATTTCGTCGTCAAGAGAGCCGCTTCAGAAACTGGCTAACGCCGAATGGCGAAGCAGGCCCCAACGGTGAACCCGGCTTTAAAGCGGAGAAAGGGCGTTACCATTTGTATGTCTCCCTCGCCTGTCCTTGGGCCCACCGCACCTTGATCTTCCGTCATCTTAAACAGTTAGAAGACTATATAGACGTCACTGTGGTTGAGCCGATCATGCTGGAAAACGGCTGGGAGATGAATGATCCACTGTACGATTTGGATTTTCTCTATCAGCTGTATCTAAAAGCCGACGCCAACTATGAAGGTCGAGTGACAGTGCCGGTACTCTGGGACAAGCAGACAGAAACCATTGTCAGCAACGAGTCGTCTGAGATTATCCGCATGTTCAATAGTGCGTTTAATCATTTAACCGGCAATAGCGACGACTATTATCCCCAGGCCTTGCAGGAGAAGATCGATGCCGTTAATGATCGTATCTACGAGACCATTAACAACGGTGTTTACCAAGCCGGGTTTGCCACCACCCAGCAAGCCTACGAAGAAGCATTCCATAGCCTGTTTGATTCCCTCGATTGGGTCGAAGGCCTACTAACTCAGCAGCGCTATTTAGTCGGTGATCAGCTAACCGAAGCCGACTGGCGTTTGTTTACTACCTTGATTCGTTTTGATGCCGTGTACTTTGGCCATTTCAAAACCAACCGCCAGTTGATAGCGGATTACCCTGCTATCAGTGCCTATGTTCGTGAGCTGTACCAAGTGCAGGCAGTGGCTGAGACCGTGAGTTTTGAACATATCAAAACCCACTATTACGCCAGCCACCTGACCATTAACCCCACTGGGATTGTGCCTCTAGGACCGCAGCAAGATTTTACTGCGCCGCATAATAGAGATGCAGTGAGTGCAGGATAAGAGCGCTTTAGCCTCAAATTGAACCTAAATTAAAAGGCCTAGCAGGAGAAGCCAATGAGAAAATTAGAGCAAGTGATACCGGCCCAGCCAGTACAAGATGGTGACGGGGTCAATATTCACCGACTTGGCGGACGGCGTTTACAGCAGCTACTCAATCCGTTTTTGATGGTCGATGAAATTAACTCAGACGATGCCGCTGATTATATTGGCGGCTTTCCCGAGCACCCGCACCGTGGATTTGAAACCATCACCTATATGAAAGCTGGGCGTATGCGGCATCGCGATCATATGGGTAACGAAGGCCTTATTGGTGCCGGTGACGTCCAATGGATGACTGCGGGCGCCGGAGTACTTCACTCTGAAATGCCAGAGCAAGAGCAGGGTTTATTGCATGGCTTTCAAATCTGGCTGAATTTACCCGCCGCCGAAAAAATGAAGCCCGCCGCTTATCAGGAGATTGTCGCTGCCAGTATTAATGAGCAGCGGTTAGCCAAAGGAGGCAAAGTCCGGGTTATTGCGGGTGATGTGACAATCGATACAGTATTGGTGCAAGGGCAGATTGCAGAGGCTACTACGCAGCCTGTTTTGCTGGATGTGCAGTTGCTGCCTAACGAGACTGTGGAGCTACAGTTCAATGGAGAATATTCTGCGAATACCTATCTCTACAAAGGTAAGACGGATTTGTTAGCTGAGCGTGAGCTGGGTCTCTACGGTAAGGGGGAATCCTTGCAGCTAACGGCAGGTGCTTCTGGAGCGGAGTTGTTAGTGCTTAGTGGTCGGCCGATTGATGAGCCTATAGCGCAATATGGTCCTTTTGTGATGAATACTATGGGTGAGATTGAGCAGGCATTGAGGGATTTTCAGAGCCCGCAGTTTTTGGGGGAGTTGAAGCGCGTGTAGTTAACTAATAAGAGCTAGGGTCATAAGAGCTAGGGTCAGACTCGCATTTGGCCTAGGCGAGCACGTAATGACTACTTGTAATTCGAGTCTGACCCTAGTTCTTTAGGGATTTTCAAAGTCAGGAGTTTTTGGAGGGGTTGAAGCGCGTGTAGTTAACTAATAAGAGCTGGGTCAGGCTCGCATTTAGCCTAGGCGAGCACGTAATGGCTACTTGTAATTCGAGTCTGACCCTAATTCTACGACCCTTTTTGTAGGTCCGACCCCGCGACCCTTAGATGAATATTCGTATAGCAAGGTTGTGGCGGCGGAGAATTCGAGTCTGATCCTGATTGTTCAATAGCTCCCTTCTCGGCGTAACACGGTGCTTTTCACTGTTCTTTGGAAGAGCTAGTGTCAGGATCGTATAATTAGGTCAGACTCGGATTTCGCCTAGACGAACAAGTAATGACTGCCTGTAATTAGAGTCTGAGCCCAACTCTGCAATTACTCACACAGGTCCGACTCCGCTCACCCCACAATTATTTCTTTTCAGGAACATTCTTTCTAATGGCTCTAGAGTCTTCTCTAACTGACTCAACGAAATTCTCTTTCTTAAGTTTTTCTGATGCTTCTCTTGATGATTCGTCGAAATTAAATTTTATATTGACCTTATTCTCATCATGCTGCGACGGTTTCTGGCTCATTAGCCTTCTCCTTCATTATTAGGAGACTATGCTCCATTGAGATTCTTACTGCGAAATGATTAATTATCCACGCGTAAAGCTCGGAATGCTTCATGACTAGGCTATTTGATCTGTTCCCAGCAATAGTAAATACGTATTCGATTTGGCCCGTAGCGGGGTGTATTAATGGATAGCAAAGTTGTGATCCTTGGTCTAGCTCTTGAGTGTTACCCTTTACAAACTTCCTCTCTTTCTTGGTTTTTTTGTTTAGTTCCTTTTGAATGTCGTCAACAATAATAATAGATCGTGATTTTATACATTGCGATACTGTGCTTGTTGGTGATTGTAATGCGGTCGCTTGCGTCCTTGGTGGCTGTGATACAGGATCAAAAGAATACTAATCTACTGGCTTGTTCTTTTCGATCTTGAGTAACCCAACTCGAAATATTGTATTAGCATCATCCATGTATTCAAATACGCTTCTAACTCCACTTATTAGTAAGGGTATTTGTTGGTCAGGTCTGGTTACTTTTTTAAACGTTTTCCGGCCACAAATACTTCTGGAATTTAAAATTAATTTAGCTTGACTCCCCATTCGCTTAGCTTTATCACCAACTACAATGTCAATTGACTTTATAATTGCAATTAAATCACCAACTTCTAATTCTTTGGCTGGTTTTGCATAACTTCTGATCGCAGCATATATAGATTTTATAATGACAACATACAAATATGCACCGCCAATGATCAGCAATGCTGATTGGTTTAAAAAATTTCCGATGTTCTCACCTACGAGAAGGACAATTTCTACTTGCAATCCTTTTTTTGCTGCAACCATCGTGAGTATTGTAGGGGGAAGAAGAAAGAATATTGGCCTAATAATATGTTTGATCAATAAAGATTCACATATTTTTACAATACCTCGGCACTGTTTTTTGATCCACGAATCGCCGACGACAGGTTCATTCATTTATTATATATTCCTTCCACATATAAAATTTCCTGAGTACAAAAAGATTTCTAACTCAATGGGCTCAAAACTAATTGACTATCGTCTTTTGTTTGTATCAGCCGACGCCCGTGATGTGTAGCTTATGAACGGCTACACCACCAAAAGGGCTAGTCAACTCCTCTACTAGGCAGAACAGTTTAACTTGGGGCTTGAGCAAGGTATAAATGTATTCAATGTTGTCTTGATTTCCAAAAATAGAAAAATTGTATTCACCCGGAAAAATCTCTTGACCCGCTTCTGATACTGATAACTTTCCTACATTTTTGTACTTATTAAAATCAAAAACTTCACATTTTAATTCGGTGGTTTCTTTTTGTACCTTTGTTGGTATATCAAAGGCCTCACGGTCAAGCTCAGTTAAATGGATGTCATGCTGGGACCCGAATTTTTGCCCTGCTGAAATTTCGGTTAATTTATTTTTCCCAAGTAGATGAGCAAGATCTTGATAGTTGGGAAGGGCTAATTGGGCAATCTGAAATACTGGTCCATGATAATTATGGTACTGATCACCTACGTGAAATTGAACATCACCTTCATTATTGAATTCATAAGTAGGCTCATTTCCACTTTGTACAGCGCCACAAACGGTCTTAAGCATAGAGAATGTGTCTTTGGTTAGATGCCATATATTCAGAGGGCCAATGTTAGATACAAGAGGCAGCCCTAACTGGACACCTTGCAGAGCAATATCAAAATAGGTAAGGAATGATCCTTGCCTAAATTCGGTGGCCCGCAGATAGAATTTTTCTCTTTCTGATGCTGTGATCCGGGTTTTTTCAGCAGTAACAAGATAGGTTTTATCTACGATACTCTGAAAACTACTTAAAGCTGAGATTGCTATGTGAAGAGGGATACCTTCCTTGAGTGCTGGGCCATCAATTTTGAACTGTAATTCTTCCATTAATAGCTACCCACTTTTAGAACCCATAATAATGATTGCCAGGGCATTGATAGCTCTAACAATCCGACGGGCCACGTGTGCCTAAAAAAATTCTGCCTATCCATCACCATTCCTTGGCTTACATGGGGTGTACATTCCTGTACGCGATTTCTAATCGAAGAACTATAGGTTCCTACTCGATGGGGATCAATACCGTTGGTCGGTTTCCGTGCTAACGCAACTTCTCCGGTGTAAAACTCAAATTCTTCTCACCCGAATCCCAAGTCACTTCCCCATCCTGCAAGCTAATCTGCACATCCATATTTCGTTGCACTAGCTTGGAGAGAACTTCGGTGGTCTCCGTGTCTATATGAAAAACACTAATATTTTTAAATCGCGCTAGGGGAGTTTGCATCTGCTTCCACCACATCTCGGCGGAGCCGCTGCCGTAGGTGTAGACCATGACTTGCTGTGATCTTCCGCTGGCTTTTTTGAGGCGCTTTTCGCTGGGCAGGCCTAGTTCGATCCAAAGTTCTATGTCGTCGGTGAGGCTTTTTTGCCAGAGGTCGGGTTCGTCGTCGGTGCTGAGGCCTTTGGTAAAGCTGAGGGTTTCGCTGGCTTGCAGGGCGAAGACTAGGAGGCGAACCATCAGGCGTTCGTCGGTTTCGGAGGGGTGTTGGGCTAGGGTGAGGCTGTGCTGTTGGTAGTAGTGGCGGTCCATGTCGATGACATTGAGTTCTGCTTTGCAGATGCGTGCGCTGAGTGCCATGGGGGTACGACCTTTTGCCTAGTGGTTAGCGCGCCAGTGTAGCCTATGTCTGTGGTCATTGGTGCGCTGTCATTGGCGGCTAGAAGCCGTCGTCTTCTTGGGTCACTTCGACACTGACATAGTCGCCTTGGACTTCTGTCTGTATGAGGATGGGGCGGCAGCAGACTGAGCAGTCTTCGGTGTAGAGTTGGGATTCTGAGGGGTCGATCAGTACGGTGATGCTCTCCCAGCAGAAGGGGCAGGTGATCTGTTTTTCGTGGAGTTGAAAGTGCATGGGCTGCTCCTGTTACCTTCTACTGATTATTAATTCTATCCAGCTAACTCAATCCAGCTAACTCAATCGAGCTAACTCAATCCAGCTAGTCGAGGTCTTTTAGCGGGTGCTGATCTGCCGGCCAAGGGCTGGTAAAAAACGGTTCGATCATGTCGCTGGTTATGTCTTCAATACGGGCTGGATTCCAGGCTGGACTGTTGTCTTTGTCCACGGCTAGGGCGCGGATGCCTTCTACGGTTTCACTGCTGGTGCCGCTGCGGTCCAGATGTTCTGTGTGGAAGCAGTGGTGGACTATGTTGCGTTCCATGCGCAGGTCGTCGGCCATGGTTAGTTGGCGGCCGCGGCGGATCTGTTCGAGGCTGACGTGCAACATTAGGGGTGAGCGTTGACGGAGGCAGGCTAATGTCTGTGCTGCCCACTCACCTTCAGCTTGTTCTAGGGCGTTGATCATGTCCATTACTGTGGGCAGTGCAAAAATCGTGTCGATCTGCGGGTCTTGCCATGAGGGCATGCTGACCGGTGAGGGCAAGCTGACGAGATCTGACAGTTGCTCAAAGCGCTGTATGGCGCTGAGCTGAGTGTTGGCGGTGAGGCTGGCCCAAAGCTCGGGCATGGAGTCGCTGGCGACTATGCCGTCGGCAAGATGTGCTGCTAGAGCGTCGCTGCCGATTAACATCTGGCCGGTGAGGGCGAGGTATTCACCTAGGTGACCTGGAGTGCGGCTGAGGAAGAAGCCGCCGCCGACATCGGGGAACAGGCCGATATTGGTTTCGGGCATGGCCATCTTGGTGCGGTCGCTGACTATACGCAGATCGGCGCCCTGTGCCAGGCCCATACCGCCGCCCATGATCACGCCATCCATAAAGGCGGCGTAGGGTTTGGGATAGCTGTAGAGCAGGTTGTTAAGACTGTATTCTGCGGTGAAGAAGTCTTCTAACGCTGGGTCTTGGGCGATGGCTGCGTCATGGAAAAAACGGATATCACCGCCAGCACAGAAGGCGCCAAATACGCCACGTTTGTTGCTGCCGCGTATGGCGACCACTTCAACGCTGGGATCGTCGCGCCAGTCGGTGAACACTGCGGTGAGGTCGATGACCATCTGCAGTGACAGGGCGTTTAGGGCTTCGGGGCGGTCTAGGGTGATTAGGCCGACGCCGGCAACGATCTCGCTTTGAATTTGGCTCAAGGGGGGTTCTCCTAACGGTGCTTTCAATAACAGCCTTTGATAGTCATAAAAGGTATTAAATAGCGGTAAAAAACAAAACCGCCCAATAGTGACCTATTGAGCGGCTAGATATATATAGCTGCGGCCAGTTTAAACGGTTGCGAAATCCGCAGCCAGCTCTGTTTTGACTCGCTGGTCTATCCGTTTTTTACACTGGCAGCAGAGGGGCCGATTGCAGGGTTTTAAGATCTTTACTGCCGGTTAAAAACATCGCCCAACGGAGTTGTTCACGGAGGATTTCAATCTGTTCAATGACGGCTTCTGTGGATTCGAGGGCGGGTCGTAAAAAGGGTTGTGCCATGGCACTCATGTTGGCGCCGAGTCGCAGGCCGCGTGCAATATCCAAACCATCCCGAAGGCCGCCAGAGGCAATTAAGCCGAGCTGACTGGATTGACTGCGCACCTGAGGAATCAACTGTGCGGTGTTCATACCCCAGTCAAGAAAGGGTGCGGCGATCTGCTGTTCGCGGGTTTGCTCGATGCGGGCACTTTCGATGCTTGCCCAGCTGGTGCCACCGCGACCGGCGATTTCGATCCATCTGACACCCACATCAATTAAACGCTGGGCAGCGCTGGGGCCTATACCGGAACCGACTTCTTTGATAATCACTGGCACGCTCAGGGTGGCGCAGCACTCTTCTATGGCATCGAGCACTCCGCGCCAATCGCGATCGCCCTTAGGTTGCACCAGTTCTTGCAATGGATTGAGATGAATAATCATGGCGTTGGCTTGAATGCTGTCTACTGCACGCTGTGCCAGTTCGACGCCATGTTGCTGTAATTGGGTGCCGCCAATATTGCCTAACAGAGTCGCCTTGGGTGCCCAGCGGCGGATATCTTGGGCTAGTCCGTCTTGCAGTGCGGCGCGCTGTGAACCTACGGCCATGGGAATCTGCGCTTGCTCAGCGGCTTCTGCTAGGTGACGATTGATGGTTTCGCCGTGCTCACAGCCGCCGGTCATGGCGCCAATAATCAGTGGCGCAGAGCAGTATTGATTGAGAAATACCGCTGAGCAGTCGACTTCACTTACCAGTAGTTCTGGCACAGCGTTGTGCTCGAATTGAATACGGTCAAAGCCGGCAGGCGTGGCAGCTTGGTGCTCGGCTTGCAGTGCCAAATTAATATGGTCGGCTTTGCGTTGGCTAATGTCCGTCATGCTGTTCTTCTTGTTGGTTCCCGAGAATAAAATCAACCAGCACCATATGCGGCACGGTGAGTGCGGCGAGGCCGATAAAGGTCAGCTGTAAAAGCGCCGGTGTTATAGCTGTTACGGATACCGGGCCGCTGTTGGTCTGCAATACAAAATAAATCCCTGCAGCTACGTAGGCTAACAGGCTGTAAGCCGCGGCTTCGCCAGCACTGCGTTGACGCTGATCCGGGGCAATATTGCGCCAGATACGCTGCATGTGACTGCGGCTGTGCCAGAGACAAAAATACAGGGCAAAGCTCACTAGGGGCGGCAGCAGATAGGCCAGTGCAATCAGCACTGCCAAACTGAGCAGCGATTTGCGCCAGCGCGGTTGGTAAACGCTGTAGATCAGATAGGCAAATAGACTGGCAGCCCAAGGTAATCGCAGCTGATCGATTTGATTGAGTAGCCAGAGGCTGTTCTCAGCCCCGACTAACACTGCAAACAGTGGCCCTACTGCGCTGCTTTGAAAAACCGGTATGGCCATGACCACCAAGCCGCCGTGAGCCAACAGGGGAAGCCAGGCGTCTCTCGAAGAGGGTGAACTTATATGGCGAATGTCGCTGCTGCCAAAATGTAGTGCTGAGATCCCCAAGAAAAACAGTAGACTGGGCAGCGGGTAGAGCCACCAGAGGCCGGCGACGCTAGCAGCCAGCAGCAAGTAAATAATATGAAAAAGTATCCATGGCAGCATGCCGCTGGGCCAGCCGACCCGTCGGGCCACTGCGCCATCGAGTCCGCCGTGGGGTACACCGATAAGCAGAATCGCGGCAATCGCGAGAAGGGAGGCATTGGATAATAACGCTAACTCAGGCACGGGATAGCTTCTGTGACAGTTGCTTGGCTGCCTGCTTTACAACCTGCTTTATAAACGGGCCCTTGGGCATGGCGGCTATCACTCGCAGCCAGTCGTTGGCGGTTGCTTGACCGAGCATAAAGCGCGCAAATTGGTCGCCATTTAACGCCCCGGCCATATCCATATACAGTGACACGGCGAGATCCGGACGACTGAGTAGCACGCCGTTAAAAATAGTATCCATAGCGGTCAGGCGGCTAGAAATCGGGGTGGGAACCGCCATATTGCCCTGAGCAATGCCCGCCGCCAGTTGGCTTATCTGCAGTTGAATATGCTGAAAGGCGTAACCTGAAGAGCGCCGCACTGCGCCGCTAGCCGCACCAATGGTGGCGATCAGTGGCCCTGGTTCTGAGGGTTCTGAGGGTTCTGAGGGTTCTGATGCTGTTGCAGCATCGGATTCGGTCGCCAATGTATCCATGGGGATAACACCCATCTCTTCACCGATAATCTCTGCGATTTCAATATTATTCTCTCGTAGCCAACCTTTAATGGCATCGCGATACCAGTCTTGAGTTTCCATTCTGCCTGAAATCAATGTGGATTCGATCAACAGATGATGATCAGAAAACGGCAGGGCATAAATAAAGTGCAGCCCTCGGGACTGATCCACGCGAAAGTCCATAAGTGTGGCCATATCGGGATCTTTGATCGGCTCTTTGGTGAGGATTTGCCAGCCGAGAAAATGCTGTCGCAAGCTACTATAAGGCACTTTAGGCGGGCGGCTGTCATAGACGCTCTCGGCACTGAAGCTGCCTTTGCCGGTTTCAATAATGGTCTGCTTCTGTTGCCGGTGCAGATTAATAACCGAGTCTTCAATCATGCTTACAGGCTCGCGCAGCTGCGCGGCACAGTCGAGCAGGTAGTCTGCTGAGCTTAGGCTTAGGTAGTTGTATTGATTGCTGCTATGAACCACTCGGCTAGTTTCATCGATCAACTGCCAGCGACGCCAGCGACCTTTTGTTGAATGGGTCAGTTGCTCCGCCTGTTGATCCAGTGCCCAGAGTGCCCAGCTGCAGTCACGCTGTGCAGCGGACTTGGGTTCAATCACCACTGTGGTCGGCGGGTTCTCTTGGGCTGCGAGCTTCGCTGCCAGCGTTAAGCCAGCATTGCCGCCGCCAATAATGGCGATATCAAAGTCACTCGACACCGGCTAATCCCTTTAAATGTATGTGCAAGCTTGCCTTATGTTCAGGCACTTTTTTCCATCCCAGTCCCGATAACAGGTCAATCAAACTAGTAATGCTGAGGCGCGCTTTGGTGAGTTTGTTCACCACTGTGCGACCACACCACCATTGCAGTCCACTCCGTTTAAGCTTATGGCCAATCTGGCCGTAAACTCGCAGCGCCACAATAATCGAGAATCTACTGCGCCAGGGCAGCAGATGAATGCCTATCAAGGCGCTGGCGTAATATTGATTCGCCAACTCTAACAGCTCATTGATGGCTGCGGCCACTGGCAAATGGCTGTCATTAGCGGCCTCGGCAATGGTCGCTGGACTAAGGGGCGTATCAAACCAGTTGGCGGGCAGATAGCGGCGATCCATCTTGGCATCTTCGAGTACATCTCGGGCAATATTGGTGAGCTGCATGGCAACCCCCAAATCAATGGCAAATGCGTCGGCGTGGGCATGTTGGCAGTTGAGTACTCGGCACATCATCAACCCGACTGTACCGGCCACGGCATGGCAGTAGCGCAGCAGTTCGGCTTCGGTTTGAAGAGCTGTGGGATGTTGGTCACGGAGCATGCCGTCGAGTAGTTCGCCAGCGGCCTTAAGGGGAATATTGGCTTCCGTGGCTAGGGCAACAAAAGCCTTCAACTCGGGAATAGTTGCCACCGCAGGATGTTTCGGGTCAGTTAGTCCAGCGCGAATATCTTCTAGAGAGTCGAGTCTGTCAGGTAGATCGCCGTCCGCTAGGTCGTCGACAAAGCGGCAGAATTGATAGAGACGTGCGGCGCGATCGGCCAACTCAGAGCCGAGAAATAGGCTGGCCCAATAGAACGATTTACCGTTTCGAGCGAGAACCTGCTTGGCTTGAGAGTTTTGCATGGGCTATCCGCCGGAACCTACCTCGACCCCGGTCAGCAACTCTTCAACCACTTTGGCTGAGCTGACTACGCCCGGCAGTCCAGCGCCCGGGTGAGTGCCGGCGCCGACAAAGTAAAGGTTGGAGATAGCGCGGTCGCGATTGTGAAAACGAAACCAAGCGGACTGTGTAAGGCGTGGCTCGATGGAGAAGCCGGCGCCGTGCATGGAGCGATAATCTTTGGCGAAATCTTCTGGGGTCATCCAAAACACTTCTTCGATCACTGAGGACAGTTCAGGAAGGATTGTCTCTTCCAGTGACTGCACAATGCGATCGCGCAATTTTGGTCCTTCAGTTGCCCAATTTACATCACCGAGTAGATTGGGTACTGGGCAGAGCACATAAAAAGATTCGCAGCCCTCAGGTGCAAAGCTTGTGTCTGTAGCAGTGGGTCTGTGTACATAGAGCGAATAGTCTTCACTCATGGTTTTGTGATCAAAGATCTCGGTGAGTAATTCCTTAAATCTTGGCCCCATCCAAATACTGTGGTGTGCCACATCGGGATAGAGTTTGCGGGTGCCGAAATAGAGCACATAGAGACCCATGGAATACTGTTTTTTGATGGTCGGCATGCTGAAGGTTTTTTTCGCCGGCAGCAGATACTTGTAACAGGTCTCGGGATCGCCACCAAAGACTACAATATCAGCGTCTAAGGTTTCTCCTGAATTCATTCGGACGCCCGTGGCGCGCTTGCCGTCGAGAATAATTTCATCCACGTCGGCGCCGAACTGGGTTTTTATCCCATGACGATCCATCAGCTTGCCCAATTCTTCCACTAGCTTGCCGGTGCCGCCCATACAAAAGAACACGCCCCAGCGTCGTTCAAGATAATGAATTAACGTATAAATCGCCGTGGTTTTAAAGGGATTGCCACCCACTAAAAGGGGGTGAATCGAAAACGCCTGACGAATTAATGGGTGCTTGAGATGGCTGTTTACCATTTGCGAAACGCTGCGATAGCACTTCAACATTAGCAGCGCGGGAATCTGTTTGACCATATCCCAGACCCGGGTAAAGGGGCGGTGCACTAGCTGTTTAAAACCTATGTCATAAACTCGCTTAGATTTTTCCAGCAGCTTCAGATAGCCATCGGCATCATCTGGATTAAAGCGGCGGATTTCGGTGAGAGTATCTTCAATGGAGGCGCGATAATCGAACTGGCTGCCATCGGCAAAGTGAAAGCGATAAAAGGGATCTAGGGGGACAAACTGCAAATGATCTTCGAGCTTTTCGTCGAATAGTTCAAACAGCTCATCAAACAAAAAAGGCGCGGTGATAACTGTTGGGCCGGCGTCGTGGCGGTAGCCGCCGCGCTCAAAAACCTGGGCGCGACCGCCGAGGCTTTGTAGACGCTCTAACAGAGTAACGTCGTAGCCGAGTTTGCGTAATCTGAGTGCTGTGGCTATTCCTGCAAATCCTGCTCCGATGACTACTGCTCTTTGAGCGTCCTGCTGTGCGGTTTGTGTCAAGCGATCTGCCCTTGGTGTTTGATGAGATGAGTATTAGTGGTCATTTTTTTAACGGATGCGACTAGACCGGCGCTAACAGACTGCAACTGCGGCGGCACGGATAAAACCAGAAGCTCCGCTTGAAGTAACCAGTAGTCCACCGATTGGTTAGCCTGCAAAATCACATCACTAGTGGCTATACGTTTCTGCCAATAACTCAGTTTACTCAGGTCATCAGATTGGTACCAGAGATTAAACTCATCGGCGCTGGGACCCTGTTGTGCAAATAGGCTAACCACTAAATTGGGTTTGCGGCCATCGAGATCACTGGAGCGTCTGCTTGAAGGAATAATGTCGTCGATATCGTTGCGGCCCTGATAAGCCAGGCCACAAAATCCGACGAGTTTTTCAAGGCACTGCAGCTCTGTATTGAGCTTTTCATTTTGTTCTGTATTCAGGCCTGCTGCAATGGCAGCGCCCTTGATCGGAGCAATTAATAATGGCGCGGTTTTACCTTTGGCAATGCGCTGCCAGTCTTCTAAATTGGCGCATTCACGCTGGCTGATATCAGAAATCTGGCCGCTGCAAGTCTCTTGCATCGCCTGAGCTAACAGGCACACCAATTTGCCGCCATGGAGGGCGTTTCTGGCGCCGAGCTCAAAGGCTTTGGCCACCATCCAGTCGCCGAGGCAAAGTGCCATATCAGCGCCGAAGTGCTGATGGATGCTCTCTTGTCCACGTCTGTGGGTGCTGGCGTCGCTGATATCGTCGTGTATCAGCGAGGCATTGTGCAGCAGCTCGCAAGCGGCGGCCCAATGTAGATTGTCCTGTGGGTTTAGACCTAGGGATAGACCACTGGTCAGCGCAAGTTGCGCACGAAAAGACTTACCGGGATTTTGAAAGTGGTAGCGAGCAGCTGTTGCAAGTGCGCTCTGGGCATCGGGCATCTCTCGCTTATAGAGAAACTCTAGCTCTGCTAAACCCCTTGGTCCGGTAGAAGCGTTCGAAGAAATATTTTTAAACGGTGTTGGGGACATTGTCAGTACCCTTATAATTTTTATATGCAGTTACTATTTTGTAACTTTTTTGTTGTTGCTTAGATGCTGTAGCTGGTGCGCTGTGTCTGCCGAATAAAGTAGAGAGCGGCAGAGAGAGAAAGAGCCAGCAATGCTGGCCCTTTCAAATTCACACTCACTACTGGTTCAGATTACTCTGAATCAGCTACTGCTGCTGCCCAGATAACTACACCGAAGGCAATCTTGTTCCAGAAGTCAGCTACGTTATAAATAACGTTCAGCATAACTGGATCTTGGCTTCCCATGAAGTAGCCAAAGAAGTAACCCAATGGGTAGATTGACCAACCGACAGTGACTAACAGAGTCATAGTCTTATAGGCTTTTTGGACGTTAGCGTTGGCTAGACCAGCATTAATCTGGCTTGCTTCACCTTTAAAGATTTCCCAGATGATATAGAACCAAGCTGCCATTGATGGAATAAAGGCCATCTTCGCGTCCATCCAACCAGCTTCACCAGCATAGCCGAAGCCAAGCATAGCGATTGAACCGATCAGTAAACGCCAGAAAACACCAGCTGGTACTTTAGTCACTGCAGACAGAATCAAGTAAAACTCGATCATCAGCAATGGCACAGTGAGTAACCAGTCGATATAGCGGAAGACTGTTGGAGACGTTCCAGTTGATACCCACACATCGCGCATATAGAAATAGTGCACTGCAGCGATCAGAGTAACCAAACCAGATACTGTCAGAGACGTCTTCCACTTGCCCGCGACACGATCGCGTTCAATAAAGAAGAATGCTGTGGCAGCAACCAGGGCCATAGAAATCAGCCAAAAGGAAATGCCAACGGGATCGCTGGCGGTTAAGTTGTTTGTCATGTGGAACCCCTACAGTTAGATATTATTTTTATTATGGGCAAAGCATGCTTCTTATTACACGGAGAACGAGCTGTGCCCGATGTGCAGATTTTCTGATTTATCTGTTCAGAATAGTCTGCGTGCCTGAATGTATCGCTATTTTAAAAAAAGTGCAAATGCTCACTATCTATAGTTTCATAGCGCTGCAGAGCGATTTTAGGAATATACTTGCTGGACAATAATAAAAAGAGATCATCATGTTTCGACTTTCTATACTAACGTACAGTTTTTTCGCGGTTCTTTTTCTACCAACTTTTAGCTTTGCTAGCCACCATGAGGCGACTGATAATGACATTGATAGCACTCTGTCTATCAGCGTCAGCAGTATACTGCCATCCAGCTCAAAAACTGAATATCCAGAGGCGCAATGGCAGGTTAAAAACCCTGTAAATTTGGGCGTTTCAGAGGAGAAAGTTAAACGTTTATTTGACCTTTCGTTTGATGATTCCGCCACTCAAGGAGTGGTATTAATTAAAAATGGATTTGTGATTGGCGAGCGTTATGCCGAGGGTTATAAACAGGGCTCCTATGGCACATCCTGGTCCATGGCAAAAAGCTTTTACGCCTCGCTGATTGGCATCTCAATCGACCGCGGAGAGATAAATAGTCTTGATGACAAGGTCGCTATCTATCTCGACTACTTTGGTGACCAGCGCGCTGAAATTAGTCTCCGTGACTTATTGGATATGACCAGCGGCTTGGAAATGCCTGACCATAAACATGAAGAAATGTTTTTCTCTAGCGATCATCTAGCCTATGCCCGGGCAGTGGGAGTTGAAAAACCCGCCGGTCAGAAATTTGAATATAACAATGTTAACTCGATGTTGCTGGCGGACATTCTCGAACAGGCTACAGGGCAGAAAGCCGATGTGCTTTTAAAGGAGCGGGTCTTCGATAAGATCGGTCTTACAGATGTCACCCTGTGGCAGGATAGTGCCGGTAATCCACTGACCTACTGCTGTGTAGATACCACGGCGCGACAGTACTCGCGTTTTGGTTTGCTGTTTGCCCGCAGCGGCAATTGGAATGGTGAACAGATTATTTCTGAGGATTATGTGAACCAAACTTTCTCCAAAGTTTGGGATGGACTCGAGAGTTCAACCATAGAGCAGGACCGCGGTTATTCACTGCACTGGTGGATTTCACGCCATGACGAAGATGCTGTGATCTTTAATGCCAGTGGCAAATTTGGTCAGTATATTTTTGTCGATCGAGAAAACGATATTGTCTTTACGCGCATTACTAAATATCACCCCACCGGCGGTTCGGTTCAAGACTGGGGTCTACTGAAATACATTAACTGGGTGGGCTCAGTGGATTTTCGCCTAAAAGTTGCGGGATGGCTTGAGTCCATGGGGGTTATAGAGATGAATAATGCTATCAAAACCCCGATCACCTATGACGACGGTACCTCAAAAGAGTTCTTTGAGAACTACAGTGACATCATTGACGCTTTGGTTGATGTCAGTAAGTAGTTCTATAAAAACCCGTTACAGCTGGTCTAGATTACTCAGACAATAATCGGCCCTCGCCAGTAGGGCCTGCTTCACCTCTGCATCCATTTTGTCCCAGGTGCGGTAGGCCATAGCGGTGCGCGGATTTCTCGAAAAGCGCTCGCTGTGGCGTTGCATAAAGCTCCAGTACAGACTATTAAACGGGCAGGCATTCTCTGTGAATCGCTCTTTGACACTGTAATGACAGTCTTTGCAGTAATCGCTCATTTTATTGATATAGCTGCCACTGGCGGCATAGGGTTTGGTGGCGATTAAACCGCCATCGGCAAACTGGCTCATGCCTCTGGTATTGGGCATTTCAACCCATTCAATCGCATCTATATAAATTCCCAAATACCACTGATCTACTTGGTCCGGATCTATACCCGCGAGCATGGCGAAATTGCCGGTCACCATTAGACGCTGAATATGATGGGCGTACGCATATTCTAATGACTGATCAATGGCCTGTTTCATACAGGCCATTTTTGTATCTCCGGTCCAATAATAATTAGGTAAATCCCGTTTCGCCTCGAAGCTATTGCGCTCACCATAGTCGGGCATATTGACCCAATAGACAGCGCGGACATATTCACGCCAGCCGAGAATTTGGCGAACAAAGCCTTCCACCTGAGCCAAGTCCACACCACTGTCGGGTTCGGCAAAGCGTTTTATTGCCGCCTCAATAACCTGCATGGGATGGAGGATTTTACTGTTTAGCGCGAAGGAAATACGCGAGTGGTAGAGGCTCCATCGTGATTCGCCGTGCTGGGTCATAGCATCCTGAAAGCGACCAAAATTCGGCAGGCAGTACTCACAGAAAAAATCCAATAACTGCAGGGACTGTTGCCGATTCACAGGCCACAATAAATCTTCCGTTGCGCTGCCTAAGGTGTCTATCTTGTGTCGTTGGATACGTTCTAAATAGTGGCCCACTGGATTGGCAAATAGCAGTGGTTGTGGAACCTCTAGGATGTCCGCAGCTTTTAATTTATTGCGATTTTCACCGTCGAAATTCCAGCGCTCACCCAGCGGCTCAGAACCCTCCATTAAAATATCAAAGCGCTTGCGCAGCTTACGATAAAAGGACTCCATACGATTGTGTTTGCCGACATTGATATAGTTGGCCAGTTCGTCATGGGCGAGTAAAAAGTGTTCACTCTCATAACAGCTTATGGGAATGCCAATATCCAATTGCTTAAGCTGTTCCGAGAGGCGGTATTCATCTGGCTGCTGATAGTCAAACTGTTCGATGCTGTGTTCTTTGCACAGGGCAGCGATCAAGGCGTTGAGGTCAGTAAAGCCTGCAGTGTCATCGAGGGTGAGATGTTTGACCTGATGCCCTGCAGAGCTAAGAGCCGTGGCGAAACCTTCGATAGCAGCAAAAAAAGCACAGACCTTTTGCACATGATGGCGCACATAAGAGGCTTCCTGATGCAGCTCTGCTATGAGGTAGAGTACGCCGTCGTCCTGCGCTCTATACCAAGAGTGGCTGGCATTCAGCTGGTCGCCGAGAATAAGTCGCAGGCTGTGATATTTTTTCATCGCTGTGGGTGCTTTTTAGAGGATATTTTTATTTATAAATGAATGTCTGGGAGGCAGTCTAACATGGGCTTAGATAGGCCAGTCCGCTGCATCCACAGAATCTAAGGGCAACAGCGTTTGCTCACCGGCCCAGCGCTGTACAAACTTATTTTTTGGGTCGTAAATTTGCGCCTGCTTTTGCAGATCAAAGCGACGATGCCCGCGAGGGTCGGCACCGACGCCAGCCAGATATTGCCAGTTGCCCCAGTTGGAAGCCACATCGTAATCCACCAACTGCTGTTCCATATAAGCCGCACCGTGCCGCCAGTCCAACCCCAGCTCATGGACAAAACAGCTAGCCACTAACTGGCGACCGCGATTGGATAGATAACCGGTGGCATTTAACTGTTTCATGCAGGCATTAATAATCCCGTAGGGGGTGTTGCCAGCACACCATTTTTTAAATCGCTCAGGATAAAAACTGGTGGTTGGCACTGAGCTACCAATGCCTGAAAAGGCATAGAGCTGCTGCTGGTGTCTGTGGCCATACCATTGAAAATATTCACGCCAGAGAAGCTCAAAGAAGATCCAGTAGGTGGAATCGTTGGCTCCGGCGCGCGCTTCGTATTCCTGTAACTGCTGAACAATACGCCGCGTTGAGAGCGTGCCATTGGCCAGCCAGGGAGAAAACTTGGTGGAGTAATCCATGCCGTCGAGACCATTGCGGGTCTGTTTATAACGGCTGGCGAGATCTTTGGCGAAGTAGCCTCTAAGGTGCTGTTCTCCGGCACTGGCACCGCCTTTAAACAGTGCGGGTGATTGCTCGTTGGGGCTTGAGGGGAAGTGTTCCTGCCAAACCGGCTGCCAGGCCATATCTGCTACTAGGGCTGGGGGCGGCAATCTGACTGGTGCATCTGAAGGGGGATTAATAACCGCATCTAGATCCATCTTTTCTATCAGGCGACGGAATTTAGAAAAGCTCTCTGGCAGCTGCTCGATGGCGAAGGGCAGCTGTGAGGGCTCAAACAATGTATGGGTATGACTCTGGGTGAACTGGAGCATTGAGTAGCGTCTACTCAGGGTACTCCAGATGCGCTTTTCATGGCTACCCACGTGGTTGGAGCTGTAGAGGTGTGAGACATTGTGCACCGTAATCAGCTGGGCTATGGCTTCCAGCGGCGACTGCATGCGAACTATCAGCTTCTGGCCATACTGACTTAGCTGGCTGTCCAGATCTTCTAGGGATTCAAATAAAAACTCACGTCGTCGCGACGATAGCTTGGCCGGCTGCTGCCAACCGGGCCCAGCGCTGGTGGTGTCTACGCAATAGAGGCAGATGAGTTTATCCACCTCAGCAGCGGCGCGCAGCAGGGCGGTATTATCATCCATACGCAGATCATGATTGAACCAAAAAATACCGACTTTTTGCATACTAAACTGTCTCGACGTTGAGGGGTTTAAACGGAGTAGATAAGACCTTTAGATACGCCGAATGGGTTGATTTAGACTTATCAAACGGCTGGTTAGAATCATCTAAATTACCCTGCCTCGCGTACTAATAGGCATCAAAAGAAACATATTCACTCAAGAATAAAAGCGACCCTTTATGTCTGACCAACCCTCAACAGCCTCGGCAAAATATAACCTCACAGCAATGCTTGGGGATCTTGGCTCGCTGCCGTTCATTCTGCTAGCTGGGCTGATGGCCAATGCCCATTTTAATGGTCCGGGATTGCAGAGTGCCTCGGTTTTAGGTCTCTATGCGCCCTACGTGTTTATTGCCTACAGTGCAGTGATTCTGAGCTTTTTAAGTGGTGCACTCTGGGAGCGCAGCCGGTTGGCTGAGCCAGACAGGCTGGCGTCAGTGACTATTCTGTTTAGCAACTTTATCGCCCTCAGTGCCTGGGCCTGTTTGCTGTTAATCTATGTAGCACCGATTATGACAGTGTTTGCCGTCTGCTTGCTGTTGGCGGGCTTTTTAAGCTTGCTCTGGGTGGAGCGCCTGACTGGAGCGGCGGACGTTATTGGCAGCAGCTATTGGTCGATGCGCTTACGAATCACAATTTTAGTAGTATTGTTGCACGCGCTGGTCGCAGCAATGATGTTTGCGGAGTTATAAATATGATCAAGCCCGAGCTTACAATTTTCTACGACGGCGGCTGCCCGCTCTGTGTCAACGAGATGCGCCACCTGAGTCGCCGTGATACGGCACAAAAAATTGCCCTGCAAGATATTCATGCCCAGGGCTTTGCTGAAACCTTTCCCCACATTGACCCAGTGCGTGCGGATCAGATTCTCCATGGCCAGCTGGCTAATGGCGATATGATTTATGCATTGGATGTGACCTATGAGGCCTGGGCCCTAGTGGGCAAGCGTCATTGGGTTGCGATACTGCGCTGGCCTGTGGTCAAGCAAGTTTCCCATCAGGTCTATCTGTTTTTTGCCAAGCACCGTTCGCGGATATCGAAATTATTAACCGGCAGCAAACGCTGCGAAGTCTGTGAGATTAAGCGCGGTGAAGCATGAATGATGTAACTGAAGGCACTGCAGCTCTGGTCCTAGGGGCCAGCGGCGGACTAGCTCAGGCGATTATCCGCGAGCTAATGGCGGATGCTGAAATTGATACTGTGATTGCAGTGAGTCGAAACCCTGCACCGGAGCATTTTGCCAATGGTCCTATGACACCAGTGTGGATCGAAACGGAGTACAGCGAGCCAGCCATGGCCGCTGTGGTTGAACAGCTGCAACCCTTTACTGGGCGCTTCACCAGAGTAGTCATCTGTCATGGCATTCTGCACAGCGAGACATTGTGGCCAGAGAAACGTCTCGAAGATATTAGCGCCGAGTCATTACAAACTGTATTTCAGGCCAACACAGTGGTTCCCGTTCTGTGGCTAAAACTGCTGCACCGTTTATTAAAGAGTAAGCAGCGCTGTGTTGTGGCGGCCCTGAGTGCCAGAGTCGGCAGTATTGGCGATAATCATCTCGGTGGCTGGTATGCCTATCGCAGTTCCAAGGCAGCGCTGAATATGATGCTGCGCACCCTGTCCATTGAATATGGGCGGCGAGTGAAAAACGTCAAGATTATTTCCTTCCATCCTGGGACTACTGATACAGCATTATCCAAGCCGTTTCAGGCTTCAGTGCCATCGGATAAATTGTTTACCCCAGAGTTTGTTGCCGAGCGCTTGTGCGGAATCATGGCTGAGTCTGAGATAGACGGGCAGCTTTCCTATCTGGATTGGGATAACAAAGCCATTCCTTGGTAAGGCCGCGACTATTGGTACACTGTTGTTCATTCAGTGGGCAACAGCAGGTAAAACCATGCACGTTCAAGTGAAACCCCTCAATCAATATCCCTGGTATATCCGCCCGTTTTTCTGGAACCAGAAACGCAAGTACGGCGCTGTGCTCGATCCCGGACGCCTCTGGGGACTGTCGCCAAAACTGTTTGCCAGCGTGGCCATTATGTATGGGGTGTTGGATCGCAAAGGTTCGCCCTTAAGCCCAGTGCTGCGCTCATTGGTAACTGTGCGGGTATCTCAGGTTAATGACTGTCACTTCTGTGTCGATATTAATTCAGCCACTCTGGCCCAGCGCACCGGTTCCATGGATAAAATGCTCGCACTCAGTGATTGGCGCAATCAGGATCTGTTTAGCAAAGAGGAGCAGGTTGTTCTCGAATACACAGAAGCAGTGACCTATACCCATGGGGTTGTCAGTGCTGAGTTGATGACGCGGCTGCGCGGCTTTTACGATGATGAAGGAATAGTCGAACTGACAGGGTTGATTGCCTTTCAGAATCTCTCGAGCAAATTTAATAATGCCTTGGATGTGCCTGCTCAGGGCTTTTGTCCTGTGCCGGAATAGTCGCCTGAGGGAGTTGCCCGAGCCGTAACTCGCTGAATTTTCCGCGCGCTTACTCAGGCGTACTCACACCTTTTTTTACACCTACAACAAAGAAAATAAGCCCCGAAACAAAAAACGGTATGGAAGTGTACATGAGTACATTCAAGGCCGTGAAGCCAATGACGGCGAAGCAGATAGCAACGGCGATAAACACAAGTGCCAGTAGTAAAAATGTGTTCATAGGTCTGAGTCTTGAGAAAGTTTGTCATAACACTCTACACCAATATTCACAGTTCTGGTTACGTGAACTTCATATAAGAGTCCGCTATTTAATCGTGGTCAAGCCGCTTTTGTGGGCGACCAATCTATAGCTAATTTCCAGCCGGTCTTCCACTTTTAATAAGCCATTAAATACCGAGAACGGTTCTATGCCGTAGTCGGTCTGTAGGATCGAAAAGCTACCATTAATCAGCAAGCTATTAATGTCTGACTGAGTCACGGCAATCTCTAGATCCTGCGTTTGAAAAATTCCATGCAAGCCGATGTTGGTTGCAATTTGCTGTCCAGCCATAACCCCAGCGCAATCTAAACTTTGCAGTTGCACAAAGGGAAATTCTTCCGCGTCTAAACTGATCAACATATTGGTTTTTGTGCCAGCAATATCTTTTTCACTGGGGGTGGTGAGCAGCTTGGCTTGGTTCCGCAAAACCGGGTCGTCGACTATGAGTTGGTTGAGTGAGGCGTAAAAATCTGCGCGACAGCTGTTGTCGTCACTGAGCAATAGATAGCCCTGAACATCGCGACTGGCCACTATATGGTCGTGACCGAACTTAGCCATAGCACCGCCACGGAGGACTTTGATGCGCACTATTGAGTTTGCACTGTCGACTTTGTAGAGGCTGCTCTTTGGGTCTGAGTTGGCGTAAGCAGCGGTGGGGAAGTCGGCGGGCCGCTGAGGTGCAGTGGGCTCTTCTCTAGGCACCGAACAGGCTATCAGTAAGATGGAGGGGAGTAATACTGTGGCGAGAAGTTTTTTAATTTTTCGGTCCTTGATTGGAAAACTCTTGATTAGAGTGACCCTGAGCTTGCCTCTGCATCTCCAGAGTAAAGCTAACTCTGACATCAATGCCGATCTGGTCGCCGCTGGACCAGTCGCCAATGCCAATAGAAAAATCGCTGCGTTTAAGGACTAGCTGGCCACTCATGGTAGCGCGGTCTGGATTCTGAGTATCTGGCTGCCAGACAAAGGGCACATTTACTGGTTCGGAAACACCCTTTAAATTTAAGCTTCCCTCGGCGATAAAGTTTTCCTTTGGGTTGCTCTCGGCGACAAAGCTATCATTCACAAAGCTTTCGCTACTAAAGACGGCTTCACCAAAACGACCAACATCAAACCAATCGACTCCGGCAATTTCGCTATTAAGTTCATCGTCGCTCATATCAGCACTGCCAACAGCCACTTTCACCAGTAGCTTTTCAGCGGGACTGTAATCCACAGAGAACTCAGTAAAGCGCCCCTCAATGGGCAGGCCTTGAAAGGTCACTTGATACATAAGCTGGCTATCTGCTGGCACCGACTGCCATTGGTCAGCAACGCTTGGCAGGCAGACCATCAGGAAATTCAGCAGGAAAGTTTTAGAGAAATTATTCATCAGCTTAAAACCACATGCGTTTTAGTACGCTATCGCGAAGTTTAAAGTGATGCCATAGGGCCGCACCTATATGGACCGCTAGTACCACGAGTAACAGTATCACTGATACCTCATGTACCTCTTCGGCAATTTCTTTAAGAGCTTTATTGGGACCGGTTAGGGCCGGTAGTTCCATGATCCAGAACCAATTGATCGGTCGATTGGCCGCTGAGGACATTATCCAACCACTGAGGGGCAGCACTAGCATCAGGCCGTAAAGTAAGCTGTGCCCGAGATTGGCCAGGCGTCGCTGGATGAAGCTGGGATCGGGCAGGGTTGGGATAGAGCCAGCCATGCGCCATAGCAGTCGCATAATCGCGAGCATCAATATGAGAATGCCAAAGGACTTGTGCCAGCCAAACAGTTCGAGTTTTAGCGGCGAATTGGATAAGTCATCGGCATAAAAGCCAAGGGGAATTTGAATCAAAATCAGCAGCGCTGTGAGCCAGTGCAAAAGTTTGCTCGGCCAGCCCCATTGTTGCTCTGTATTGCGAATACTCATAAGAATCTCCCTCTGTTTATCTGTCCTCTAAAGAGTAATTATCAGCTCAATTCGGGACTATGTAAAACAATCAAAAGCGATTACCTCAATCTGCTACTATAGCGGCCTTAAATTTGACCACACAAGATGCCACTATGGCCAACGAAGCTCCCTTGATCTGCGAAATTGTTGATTTGATTCATGATGGCCGTGGCGTCGGTCGCCCCGACGGTAAGGCTTGCTTTATCGACGGCGCGCTGCCCGGTGAAACCGTTGAGTTTCGTCGCCACAATCAGAAGCGCAATTACGACGAAGCCCATGTGCTCAATGTTGTCTCGGCATCGCCAAGTCGCGTCGATCCAACCTGCAAACATTTTCCCCGCTGTGGCGGCTGCACACTGCAGCATCTTGAGCACGGTGCTCAGATTGCCTTTAAACAACAGCAGCTTCTCGACAGCCTCGAGCGTGCCGACCTGATGCCAGGCATTATTTTGCCGGCACTGAGTGCGCCGCAATGGGGCTATCGCCGCCGCGCGCGCCTTGCAGTGCAGCGGGCCAAAGACGGCCAGATTATGGTTGGCTTCCGCAATGCCGGTAGTCGCCGTATCGAGCCGATCACTGAATGTCATGTGTTGGTGGAGCCGCTGCCTGCAATCGTTGCCGCGCTGCCTGCTTGGATGGTTAATTTCCCTGTCGGTATTCGCCTTTCTGAGGTTGAACTGCTCAGTGCCGATAACGCCGTGGCTATCGCCATCGAGGCCAGTCGTGTGCCTTCCGCTGGCGAGCGTGAAGCCATGTTAGCCGAACTGACTTTTACCGATGCTCAGCTGTGGTGGAAAACCGAAAAGCAGACTGCCTTTAAGCGTATTGATGGCGGTGATGAAGCTTTAAATGTTGCCTTAACCGATAGCATTCAGCTTCAAGTAGAGCCTGGGCAGTTTGTTCAGGTCAATGGCGAGATTAATCGTCAGATGATTGATCAGGTACTGGATCTGGTGCGTAACACTACTTCCGAAAGAGAGTCTGTTGCGGTAGATCTATTCTGTGGTTCGGGTAATTTTTCCCTGCCACTGGCGGCTCAGTTTGATCGGGTGATTGGTATCGAAGGGCTCACCGAGTTGGTGGAAAAAGCTCAAGAGAATGCCCAGCGCAATAATATTACCAATACTGAATTTGTGGTTTCCGATCTGAGCAATTGGACAGGCATGCGCAAAATCAAAGGCAAGGTTGATCTGGTGCTGCTGGATCCTCCGCGAAGTGGCGCTGCCGGTGTGATGCCCTGGATTGTAAAAACCAAGGCCAAACAGGTTATTTATATCTCTTGTCACCCCTCGACCATGGTTCGCGATTTGAAAGTGCTCGCCGAAGCGGGCTATAAAATGACTGCGGCTGGGGTGATGGATATGTTTCCTCACACAGCCCATATCGAGGCGATTGCCCTGCTCGAAAAATGATCTCGAGTAAGATTTTTGACTGTTAGCCGCATCGGCTTTCGGTTAAACTTCCCACCTTTTTTAAACTTGATACATTTTAGACTCGCTACATTTAGACTCGCTACCTTTAAAAGCCACCAGCTATGGGAATGCCCTAACCATGTTTGATAAAAACCAGACTATTGAGAATTTTGATGCCGAGGTATGGCACGCCATGCAGCAGGAAGATCAGCGTCAAGAGCAGCACATTGAACTGATTGCCTCTGAGAACTACACCAGCCCGGCGGTTATGGCAGCTCAGGGCGGTCAGATGACCAACAAATACGCTGAGGGTTATCCCGGCAAGCGCTACTACGGCGGTTGCGAATATGTTGATATCACTGAGCAGTTGGCGATCGATCGTCTGAAAAGTCTCTATGGCGCGGCCTATGCCAATGTGCAGCCGCACTCTGGCTCCCAGGCAAACAGCGCTGTATTTCTGGCCCTGATCAAAGGCGGCGACACTATTTTGGGCATGAGTCTGGCCGACGGTGGTCACCTGACTCACGGTTCCAAGCCAAGCTTTTCTGGCAAGCTCTACAATGCGGTTCAGTATGGTCTCAATAACGACACTGGCCTGATCGACTACGAACAGGTTGAAGCTCTGGCTATCGAGCACAAGCCGGCAATGATTATCGCCGGGTTCTCCGCTTACTCTGGAATTATGGATTGGGCGCGTTTCCGCGAAATCGCTGACAAGGTCGGTGCCTATCTTATGGTTGATATGGCGCACGTCTCTGGCCTGATCGCCGCAGGTGTTTATCCGAACCCAGTGCCACATGCTCACGTGGTGACGTCTACTACGCACAAAACACTGCGTGGCCCACGTGGCGGCATCATTATTACTAATGACGAAGCTGTGGCGAAGAAATGTAACTCTGCAGTTTTCCCTGGTGGACAGGGCGGCCCTTTGTGCCATGTGATCGCGGCTAAGGCGATTGCTTTTAAAGAAGCAGCCAGCCCCGAGTTTGTTGAATATCAAAAGCAGGTTGTGGCCAATGCTAAGGCCATGGCAGCGAGATTTATGCAGCGCGGTATTGATATTGTTTCTAACGGCACCGAAAACCACCTGATGCTGGTTAGCCTGATCGGTAAAGAGTACACAGGTACAGACGCCGACCGCGCCATGGGCGAAGCGTTTATTACAGTGAACAAAAACGCTGTACCCAATGACCCACGCTCACCCTTTGTCACCTCCGGTCTGCGAGTTGGCACGCCAGCTATTACGACTCGCGGTTTTGGCATTGACGAGACTGTGCAGCTGACTGATTGGATGTGCGATATTCTCGACAGTCTGGAAAACGGCACTTCTGAGCAGGTTATTGCTGAGGTGAAAGCCAAGGTATTGGAAGTCTGTGCACGTTTCCCTGTCTACGGTTAGTCGCTGGTAACTGGCTTGTAATAATGAGCCTGAAATAAGTGAATCGAAAAAGCCCTGTTTACTACAGGGCTTTTTTGTTTTTAACTAGCGCCATTAATAATAAAAAAAGAGGCGCCACATTGAGCGACACATCCAGCGACACACCAGCCGTAAATGTACGCAGCGCCGCAACCGTTTTGATTATGCGCCAAGCTAACGCCGGTATGGAAATACTGATGCTGCGCCGCAATGCTAAATTGGTTTTTGCTGGCGGTGCGTGGGTATTTCCCGGCGGTGCTGTAGATCAGGCTGACAGTGAAAATGCTGGACTGGAGCATGAAGAGCAGGCGGCGCGGGTTGCCGCGGTGCGAGAGTCCGCTGAAGAGTGCGGCCTGCTGCTCAAGCCTCAACAGCTAGTACATTTTTCCCACTGGACCACTCCGGTCAATCAAAAACGTCGTTTTGCCACCTGGTTTTTTGCCGCTGTTGTCGCCGAAGAAGATTCCGACGTGGTGATTGATGACGGTGAGATTCACGATTTTCAATGGCTGACGCCGGCTCAGGCAGTGGCCCATCATCGTGCTGGTGACCTGAAAATGATGCCGCCGACCTACCTGAGTATCAAGATGCTCGACCAGTTTGCCAGTGCTGATCTGGCCCTGGAAAGCTTGCGTCATTTTGCCGCTTACTGGATTACCCCAAGAATTTCTCGAGACGGCGAAACCATGGTGCTGCTATATCCGGGAGATGCTGGTTATGAGACTTCTGATGGCGCTCTTCCGGGACCTCGACATCGCTGCGTTATGGATGATCGTGGGGTCAGTTATGTCCACTCTGGCAAGGATGTGGGAATAGCGGCTATGGATAATCCGCAATAGTTTTTAGGGCATTATCTTGTGCTAGACTAGCGCCCCTTTTTTTCGATCTACAGCTATGTATTGTCCCTTTTGTAAAGCTGATGACACCAAAGTCGTCGATTCGCGTCTAGTCGCCGATGGCGGCCAGGTTCGTCGACGTCGTGAATGTCTCAGTTGCAGTGAGCGTTTTACCACCTACGAGATGGCCGAACTGGTGATGCCGCGGGTAATAAAAACCGATGGTACCCGCGAGCCCTTCGATGAGAACAAGCTGCGCGCCGGTTTACAGCGCGCCTTGGAAAAACGTCCAGTATCCATTGAGCAGATCGAAGTTGCGCTGACTCAGATAAGACATTTTCTCCAGGTCACTGGTGAGCGTGAAGTGCCGTCGCGAATGATTGGTGAAGCGGTGATGGGTAAATTACGTGAGTTGGATGAAGTTGCCTATGTACGCTTCGCCTCGGTGTATCGCAGTTTTCAGGACCTCAGTGAATTCCAGGATGAGCTCAATCGTTTAAATGCATTAAAGCCCACTGAGGCGGAAGACTGATGGTCTACTCCGTTGCAGATCGTGAATATATGTCTCGGGCCCTGGAGCTGGCTGCCCGAAGTCGTTTCACCACGACACCGAATCCCAGCGTTGGCTGTGTTTTGGTGGTTGATGGTGCGATTGTTGGGGAAGGTTACACCAGACCCGCCGGAGGCAATCATGCAGAAGTTGAAGCGTTAAATGCTGCATCAAACGCCGCATTGACTACAGTGGGCGCGACCGCTTATGTGAGCCTCGAGCCCTGCAGTCATACAGGCAAGACCGGTCCCTGTGTTCAAACGCTTATAGATGCAGGTATCAGTCGCGCCGTTATAGCCTGCGAAGATCCCAATCCCAAAGTGGCCGGTGAGGGTATTAAGTTACTCCAAGATGCCGGAATCGAAGTTGCCTGCGGTCTCTATGAAGATCATGCGCGAGAATTAAATAAAGGTTTTATTAAACGCCATGAACAGGGACTGCCCTGGGTTGTGGTCAAGATCGCCGCCAGTCTCGATGGCCGCACCGCCATGGCCAGCGGTCAGAGTCAGTGGATTACCACACCGGCATCGCGCACAGATGTGCAGCGTTTGCGCGCCGCCAACTGCGCCATTATTACAGGAATTGGCACTCAGCTGATGGATGATCCCTCGCTGACTGTGCGCATTACCAATGAAGATGTTGGGGTCGAAGATAGCCTGCGCCAGCCCCTGCGGGTTGTGGTGGACAGCAAATTACAGATGAGCCCCGAGGCGCGGATGTTTGCCCAGCCCGGTGACACCCTGATTGCCACAATTGATGGCCCGGAGCAGCGTGAAAAAGCCGCTGCCCTGGAAGCTGCTGGTGCCGCAGTTGTATTTTTACCGGCTCGTGATGGCCACGTAGATCTCTACGAATTGTTGCTCGAATTGGCCCGCCGCGAGTGCAATAACGTGATGGTTGAAGCTGGCGCTGGATTGGCTGGTGGCTTTGTCGCCGAAGGACTTCTCGATGAGTTGGTCTGCTATTGGGCGCCAAAACTGTTTGGCAGCGATGCGCGGCCGATGTTTGAGTTGCCGATTCAGACTATTGATGCTCATTTGGCGTTGGCAGTTAAAGATATGCGCCAGATTGGTGAGGACATCCGTATTACTCTTAGGCCGGATAAGGACTACTGATTTAAGGGCCATTGCAATGGCCCTTAAATCATCCTGAGAGAGCGTAGCGAACCGAAGGATCTCCTGCAGGGCTGCAGAGGGTAAGGCAGTACACCGATGAGATCCCTCGGCTACGCTCGGGATGACAGGGTTTTTACGCTCGGGATGACAGGGTTTTTATGCTCGAGATGAGTAGGTGTTTTGAGCGGCCCAACAGAACTTTTTAATTTGTCATCCCGACAGAGCGAAGCGACGAGGGATCTCAAAATCGACCGTCGCGAATTACCAGTACAGAACGGGTTAACAAAGAATTAATCAACACAGGCTACGAATATGTTTACAGGAATCATCAGCGCCCTTGGGGAACTCACCAACCTCGAACCCCGCGGCGGCGACGCCCGACTGCACATCAATGCCGGCAATTTGAGCATGGCCGATGTCCACCTGGGTGACAGCATTGCCTGCAACGGCACTTGCCTCACCGCAGTAGAGTTAACCGAAAATGGCTTTGTCGCGGATGTCTCAGTAGAGACTCTGACCCTGACCACCACCGGTAACCTAAAACTCGGCAGTCGTATCAATCTGGAAAAAGCTATGCAGGCCACAGACCGTTTCGGTGGGCATATAGTCTCTGGCCATGTTGATGGTATGGGCGAAGTGGTATCCCTTCACGAAGACGCGCGCTCATGGCGTTTCCGTATTCGCGCACCTCGCGAGCTGGCCAAATACGTTGCCCACAAAGGCTCAATCACTGTCGATGGCACCAGCCTCACAGTCAATCATGTGGATGGCGCTGAATTCGAACTCAATATAGTGCCCCACACCATGGTCCACACGATTATGGGCGATTATCAGGTCGGCACTAAAGTAAACCTTGAGGTTGATCTAGTTGCCCGTTACCTTGAGCGCCTATTGCTCGGTGACAAGGCTGCAGACAGCGCAGAATAAAACGCCTTTGAGCGCTAAGTTAAAAGGTAATAAGTTAAAAGACACTTACTCAAAAGACAATTAGTTAAAAAACAGTCCAGATTGGAAGAGAATAATAATGGTACTCAACACGATAGAAGAGCTTATTGAAGATATCCGTCAGGGCAAGATCGTCAGGGCAAGATGGTTATTTTGATGGATGACGAAGATCGCGAGAATGAAGGCGATTTGGTGATGGCTGCGCCGATGGTGCGCGCTCAAGATATTAACTTTATGGCCACTCACGCCCGCGGACTGATCTGTCTAACTCTGCATCAAGATCGCTGCAAGCAGTTAGAGCTGGCGATGATGGTCAACTCGAGCCAGAACAACGCTAGCCATGGCACGCCGTTCACGTTGTCCATTGAAGCTGCCGAAGGTGTTACCACCGGTATTTCAGCTGCAGATCGCGCGCGCACAGTACAGGCTGCTGTTGCCAGCAGTGCTCGCCCGGAAGACATAGTTCAGCCTGGACATATTTTTCCGCTCAAGGCTCAGCGCGGCGGCGTACTCAGTCGCGCAGGTCACACTGAAGCTGGCTGTGATATGGCGAAAATGGCCGGCTTTGAACCTGCTGCTGTAATCGTTGAAATTATGAACGAAGACGGCACTATGGCTCGTCGTGATGACCTCGAAGTCTTTGCTCAGAAACACGATCTGAAGATCGGCACCATTGCTGATCTGATTCATCACCGTCTAGTGACTGAAAAGACTACTACTTGCATAAGCGAGCGTGAAGTAAGTACTAGCTACGGTGATTTCACTCTAAAAACCTACCATGATGATGTGCATGGTGAGAAGCACTTTGCCCTAGTGATGGGTGATGTGAGTGGTGAAGAGCCGGTCCTGGTGCGGGTACATACCAACCGCTCAGCTCGCGATTTACTCGCCATTGAAGATTCCAGCACGTTTAAAAGCTGGTCATTTCACAAGGCCCTTGAGCGCGTTGCTACTGAAGGTCGCGGTGTTGTGGTGTTGCTCTATTACCCCGAATCCTCTGAAGATATTGATCGCAGCATTGAGCAGATTCTCAATCCCGGTCAGGCTCGTGGTCAGCAAGCCAGTGAAGTGGTTTATCAGCAGGTTGGCACCGGTTCGCAGATACTGCGCGACCTTGGTATTCAAAAGATGCGTCTGATGAGTGCACCGTTTAAATTTACCGGTATCTCCGGCTTTGATCTCGAAGTCGTCGAGCATGTCGACTACGAATAATCACAGGAACAGAGCATGAGTGAATATAGACCCGAAGAGGGAAGCTTTAATACAGGTAAGGTGCGCATCGCGGTTATAGCTGCGCGCTGGAATGCCGAGATCACCGATGGTCTAGTTGAGGGTGCTGTTCGCGCCTTTGCCCGTCACAACATCGACGGCGATGCAGTCGACGTGTTCCGTGTGCCTGGCGCTTTTGAGTTGCCACTGGCCAGCCAACGCGCCGCTCGCACCGGGCGCTACGATGCAGTAGTGGCCTTGGGCTGCGTGATTCGCGGTGATACACCGCACTTTGATTATGTCTGTTCCGAGACCACCAGAGGCATAGGTCATGTGTCGTTGACCGAAGATCTGCCGGTAGCCTTTGGTCTGTTGACCACGGACAACCTGCAGCAGTCTCTGGACCGCTCCGGTGACAACCATGAGAACAAAGGCGAAGAAGCCGCCCTAACAATCCTCGAATTATTGACCGTATTTAAGCAAATCCAAGGCGCCGAATAGATGTCAAAACCAAAAATGCGCCAAAAAGCTCGCCGACTTCTCGCCCAGGCGCTATATTCCTGGGATGTGGGCAAGACCGACCTAATTGATATCGAAGCGGAGTTTCACGGCGATAACAATATGGCCACGGTGGACACTGAACTGTTCCACGAGATTTTGTTTGGTGTTCCGAAAAACCTGACTGAAATTGATGCTGCTTATGAGTCCTATCTGGATCGCAAGCAGGATCAGCTGGATCCGGTTTCTCGCGCTATATTGCGTCTTTCAACTTATGAGATGCTCTACCGTATAGATGTACCTTATAAAGTTGTGATTAACGAAGGCGTTAATCTGGCGAAAACGTTCGGTCCCACTGATGCTTTTAAATATATTAACGGCATTCTTGATCGTGTTGCCATCGCCAAGCGAAGCATTGAAGTGGCTGCTAATAAGCGCGCTTAGGATATTATCCCTGTAGTGCGGCAGAGGATCTAAAACAGTAAGAGCTTAGAGAGGATTTAACCTGTCTGACCATCGCCATCAACCCAGCGAGTTTGAATTGATCGCCGGCTATTTTGCCAACCTCACTGGCCAGTCTGGTGTGGCGCTGGGTATTGGTGATGATGCTGCGCTGCTCAATGTAACTCCGGGGCAACAGTTGGTTATGGCCAGTGACACCCTTGTTGCCGGCGTCCATTTTCCCGAAACCGCCAGTGGCCAACAGGTGGCTACTCGCGCGCTCTGTGTCAATCTCAGTGATATGGCGGCCATGGGTGCAAACCCTCGATGGTTTACTCTTGCCCTAACCCTACCTCGAGACAAAGCCAATGCAGAATGGTTAGCTGACTTTAGTGCCGGCCTTGGCGATATCGCCAAGCAGTATGATGTGGCGCTAGTGGGTGGCGACACCACTAGTGGACCTCTAACTCTGACGCTTACCTTTGTCGGTGAGGTGCCAATTGGAGAGGCCTTAACTCGTGGTGGAGCTAGTCAAGGAGATGCTGTTTTTGTGACTGGGTATCTGGGTGATGGTGCAGCGGCCTTAGAATTAATAACCAGTGAAAATAGTCTTTATAGAAACAGTGATCGCTTACTTCAGCGCTTTTATTGCCCTGAGCCTCAGATACAGGCGGGCTTAAAATTACGCTCTATCGCCAGTGCCTGCATAGATATTTCTGATGGACTTATGGCTGATCTGGGGCATATCTGCAAGGCCAGTGACGTGACCGCCGTGATTCAAACCGAGCAGTTGCCGATCGCCGCCGAGATACTAGAGCTGTCGCCATTAGATGCCTTGGAATGGGCGCTCTGTGGTGGTGATGACTACCAACTCTGCTTTACAGTTGCCGCGGATCAGCTGGCAAAAGTCGACGCATTGATTGAGCTGGGTGAATTGGACGCCAGGCGAATTGGCACAATAAATCCGGCTGACCAATCAATTAATGCGGTATCGGTAATTGATAAAAACAATACTTTATTAACTGTTGTAAAACCGGGGTATAACCATTTTGGCCACTAATCCAACATTTGCTCAACTGCTGCGCTCACCAACGCTTTTACTGGCCTTTGGTTTTGGCAGTGGCCTATCACCCAAAGCGCCGGGCACCATGGGCACTCTGGCGGCAATTCCACTCTGGTGGTTGCTGGCTCAGTTGCCCTTAACCAGCTACTTGATTGTGGTGCTGATCGCAGCAGTGGTCGGTATTACAATTTGCGGCCGTGCCGCAGATCAGATGGGTGTCCACGACCATGGCGGCATTGTCTGGGATGAGTTTGTTGGCTTTTGGATCGCTATGGCTGCCCTGCCAATCACTTGGCAGTCAGTGATTCTGGGTTTTGTGCTATTTCGTCTGTTTGATATTTTAAAACCCTGGCCGATTAGCTGGCTGGATAAGAAAGTCTCAGGTGGCTTCGGCATTATGATCGACGATGTAATTGCCGGTCTCGCTGCAGCGGCAGTGATCTATATTCTCAACTATTTGGGCTACATAGATCTTATTCTCTAAGCGTTTCAACTTTATCTTGTCTATACTTTTGCTTCATTAAAACGGCTTTTAAGGGAATTTAAGAGCCGTACAACTGAAGGAAAAGCCCCGCGTGAAAAGGAAGTTACTGCCAATAGCAATTGTTGGCGCTGCCGTTGTTATCTCAATTGCCATGAACCTTCTCAAGCCCGCCCCAGTAAAAGCTGAAGCTCCAGACACCGCCGTTGCGGTCAAAACCCTGATTTTGCAAAGGACCCAAGCGGTTCTCTCTGTTGAATCTCAGGGCACAGTTGCCGCGCGCACGCGCACATCACTGGTTTCTGAAGTCTCTGGTCGTGTGCTAAAGGTCTCTCCCCACTTCGTTGTGGGCGGTACTTTTAATAAGGGCGATCTGTTGCTCGAGCTGGACCCCACTGACTATGAAGTGGGGCTGCAGCGAGCCAAAGCTAATCTAATCAGCATGAATGCCCAGCTAACCTTTGAGCAGGCCCGTGCCGTGCAGGCGGAAAAGGAGTGGGGCATGACCGGACGCCCCGCCGAAGAAGCGCCATTATTGGCTCTGCGTAAACCCTATCTCGAAGAAGCTCGCGCCAATGTGCTGCAAGCTGAAGCCGAAGTAAAACAGGCCAAACTGAAATTATCTCGCGCCAGTATTCGCGCCCCCTACACAGGTATGGTGGCTGCCAAGGGAGTGGATATTGGGCAATATGTTGCAGTGGGAGCACCTTTGGGTGAAACCTTTGCCATTGATTTTGCTGAAGTACGCCTGCCTTTGACCAAGCGCGATCTATCGATGATGAATAGCTTTTCCACCGCTGATAAGAATAGTCACCTTGAGGTTATCCTCAGGGGTTCCATAGATGACAATATTAAACAGTGGCAGGCCAAGCTGGTGCGTTCCGAGGGTGTGATCAGTGAACAGAACCGGGCTCTCTATGTGGTGGTACAGGTCGATGACCCTTACGTAAGGCTGAAGTCCGACAGTCCGACGGCTAGGTTCCCTCTATTCATGGGGACCTTCGTCACTGCGACCATTGGCGGCAAAACTATTAACGATGCTTTTGCTATTCCTCGTCATGCATTGCTGGAGGGAAGTAAGGTTGCGTTGGTTGATGCCGAGCAGCGATTGCGTCTTCAGGCGGTGGAGCCGATTTTTGGCGATGATCAGTTTTACTATGTTAGCAGTGGTCTAGAAAATGGTGACGAGCTAATTGTCAGCGCCATGGGTTTGCCTATCGAAGGCATGAAAGTCAGTCCTGATAAAGAATCTAGCGTAAAAGAGGCCGTTAGCAACAAGGAAGCTGTTGTAAGCGATATAGAGGGAGCAGTAAGCGATGGAGAATGAGCCCTCAGCGATGGAGAAACAGCCCTCAGCCCAATCCAATGAGAGCTATGGCCTAATCGGCTGGTTTACTAAAAACCCAGTAGCCGCGAACCTGCTGATGGTTCTAGTGATTAGCGCAGGGTTAATCTCTGCCCTGAATATCAGTAAAAGTATGTTCCCCGTCGGTGATCTTGATCAAATATCAATTTCAGCAGTCTACCCAGGTGCGGCCCCGGTCGAAGTGGAGAAGGGCGTGATTCTACCCATGGAGGCTGCGCTTCAGGGTCTCAAGGGAATTAAAAAAATCAATTCAACTGCAGGCCGTGATATGGCCAGCATCAATCTTGAAATAGAAAGTAATGAAGATATTCAGGAGGTCATGACTCAGGTTGAAAATCGTATCGATAGTATTGTTAATTTTCCCGATGATCTAGAAAGGCCGACAGTGAGTCGCGCCACCATGGAAGAAGCTCGATGGGTAATGGGTGTGGCTGTCTATGGCGATATGGATGAGCGCACACGCAAGACTCTGGGTCAGGAGATGCGCGATGAAATGCTGTTATTGCCTGAGATAAAAAGCATTACTCTGTGGGGTGTTGATCCCTATGAAATTTCTATCGAGGTGCAGGAAGATCGTCTTCGTGAATACAATCTTACCCTCAATGAAGTGGCCCAGGTATTGCGCAGCTCTTCCTTGGATTTGCCCGCTGGAATGATTCGAACCTCTGAGGGCAATGTGCTGGTGCGCACCCAGGGAAAGGCTTATACAGGTGAGAGTTTTGCCAAACTAGTGGTGCGCAGTCAGCCTGATGGGACAAAGCTATTACTCAGTGATGTGGCGACGATTAAGGATGGTTTTGCTGAGTCAAATACACTGGTGCGCTTTGATCGCCAGAACGCCTTTAACTTAGGTGTGTTCGCCGTGGATGATCAGGACATTCTGACAATCAGCAAACAGGTGAAACAATATATCCAGACTAAGGGTGAAACCCTTCCCGAGGGATTGCAGATTAGTGAGTTCTTTGACACTTCCTTTCACCTCCGCGGCCGGCTTAATATGATGCTCGAAAATCTCGCCTTGGGTGCAGTGCTGGTGGCGATTGTTTTGGGGCTATTTTTGAATTTGCATGTGGCTGGTTGGGTGATGCTGGGCATACCCGTGAGCTTTCTCGGGGCCTTTTGGCTAATGCCGATCAATCCCTATTCTGTGGATATTAATGTACTGAGTCTATTCGCCTTTATTATGGTGCTGGGCATAGTGGTGGACGATGCCATTGTGATCGGCGAGAGTATTTTTAGTCAGGCGAAAAAGGAATTTAAGGCGAAGTCTGTTAAGTCTGTTAAAGGTGCGGGTCAAGAGACTGTTTATAAAGCCTCAGTGGCAACAGTAATTGCCGGCGCCAAAAAGGTGGCTACTCCCTCAACCATTGGCGTGTTGACCACCATGGCGGCCTTTGCACCCATATTATTTGTTGGCGGTGCCGCGGCACCCTTCTTTGAATCCATTGCTGTAGTGGTGATTCTCTGTCTGTTATTTTCATTGATTGAATCAAAGTTGATATTGCCTGCTCATTTGGTCGGGCTAGAGTTGGGTCGCCCCGCGAAGCCGCGGTGGGCATTTATTGAGCGCTGGCAGGGTAATATTAGCGTCGCACTTAGCGGTTTCGTTGAAAACCGCTATATCCCTTTTCTGAAACTCTGTCTGCAGCATCGCTACGCCACTCTGGCCGGATTCTTGGCTCTACTGATTATTTCAATAAGTGCAGTTAACAGCGGCATAGCCCGCTTTGAGTTTTTCCCCAATGTTCCTGGTGACGGTGTGCAGGCGCAAATTATTATGCAGGACGGCGCCTCAGCTGAAAACTTGCAAGAGACACTGTCTCTTGTGGAAGCCGCTGCCTATGAAATCGATGCTGAATATCGTCGCAGCCACCCTGATGATAAGGGGCTGGTAGAACACCTTGTTTTTTACACGGAGTCGGATATTGAGGCGATGTTTATGATCTCCCTGACCCACCCTGAAGAGCGCAGTATCAGTTCTTTTGAGATCGAAAAACTGTGGCGAGATAAAGTTGGCAATCTGCCCAATGTGCGCAAGCAGCGCTATTATGCGGGGACCAATGCTGGCGGTGGAGCAAAGGTCAACCTAACCCTGTCAGGCTCAGACCCAGAGCAGCTGACCTTGGCTGGAGCCGAGTTGGCGGAGAAATTGGGCGAGTACAACGGTGTCTTTGATATCTATAACTCTCAGGGCGCCGGTAGCCGTGAGATCCTGATTGGCCTAAAACCCAATGCAAGCCAGCTCGGTATTAGTCTTGGTGATATAGCGCGGCAGGTTCGTCAGGCTTTTTATGGTGAAGAAGTACAGCGCCTTCAGCGCGGTGCCGACACCTTAAAGGTAATGGTGCGTTACCCGCTAGAAGAGCGCAGTTCAATTGCTACTCTGGAGAATATGCATATACGCACTGCCAGCGGCCAAGTTATCGCGATTGGTGAGGTGGCGGATATCCAGTTAGGTCTTGGCCTGACCGCTATATCGCGAATAGATCGCGAGCGCACAGTGACCATTACGGCTGATGTGGATTCGAGCAAGGCGCAAAGTGGCGCGGTGATCGCTGATTTGACCACGGAGTTTATTCCGCAATTACTGACCCGCTATTCTGGGGTTAAGTTTGGTTTAGGGGGCGCCAGTCAGGAAGAGCAAACACTAATGAAGCGTATGATCTTGGGTTTTGTGGCCTCGCTATTTCTGATTTATGGTTTGTTGGCAGTGCCGTTAAAATCCTATGTTCAGCCGCTGGTAATTATGGCTGTGATTCCCTTTGGCTTTATTGGTGCTGTGGTCGGGCATATTATTTTTGGCGTGTCGATCAGCATGCTGTCGATCTTTGGATTGGTGGCTCTGGCTGGCGTGGTGGTCAACGACAGTTTGATTCTGGTGGAATTTGTTAATCGCGGTCGTGCCGACAAGCTGAGTATTGATGACTCGCTGATGGGTGCTGGCAGGCAGCGTTTTAGAGCAATTTTACTGACTACCATGACCACCTTTGTGGGACTGCTGCCGATGTTATTTGAAACCAGTCTGCAGGCACAGTTTGTGATTCCCATGGCCCTGTCTCTGAGTTTTGGTATTGTCTTTGCGACCACTATTACGCTGATTTTGATTCCCTGCCTCTATCGGGTTATCTACGATCTGCGTGATTCGAAACGCTTTGTTGAACCGCTATTAGCCACTGATTAATTTGCCTCTCCAAGCTATTTGAAAAGCCTGCACAAAGTGGGCTTTGCCGCTACAATACGCGGCTGAATACTATCTTGGAGAAAACTGTGGCGCTTCGCTTTATCGAATCCTCAAAGTTGCCCACCCGCTGGGGCACCTTTGATATTCATGGTTTTGAAGATCCCTTTAAAGGCAAAGAGCATATCGCCATCAGCATGGGCGACTGTGCTAGTGACGAGCCTCTGCTAATTCGAATTCACTCCGAATGTCTGACTGGCGATGCTTTGGGCAGCCTGCGCTGCGACTGTGGCGAACAGCTGCAAGAGGCGATGAAGCGGATTTCTGAAAAAGGCCGCGGCGCGATTCTCTATTTGCGCCAAGAGGGCCGAGGCATTGGTCTGGTGAATAAAATCCGTGCTTACAATCTTCAGGATCAGGGTGCTGACACTGTGGAAGCCAACGAGCGTTTAGGCTTTGGTGCTGATATGCGTGATTATTCTATCTGCGCTTCGATGCTTGAACATTTGGGTGCCACGGAAGTTCGCTTGATGACCAATAATCCGCGCAAGATCGACGCGCTAAAAGCCTTGGGCATCAATGTGGTTGAGCGTGAGCCGATTCAGGCTGATAGCAATCCCCATAATGTTCAGTATCTGTCCACCAAGGCGGGCAAGTTAGGTCACCTATTTAAGGACGAGAAATGAGTCTGGCAAAACGTATTATTCCCTGTTTGGATGTGGACAAAGGCCGTGTGGTAAAAGGCGTTCAGTTTGTCGATATTCGCGATGCTGGGGATCCGGTTGAAGTTGCCCGTCGCTACAACGAACAGGGTGCCGATGAGATTACCTTTCTCGATATTACGGCCAGCCATGAAGCGCGAGATACTACGCTGCATACGGTTGAGCGTATGGCAGGGCAGGTGTTTATTCCCTTAACGGTTGGCGGTGGTGTCCGTGAGTTGCAGGATATTCGCAATCTATTAAATGCCGGTGCCGATAAAGTGGCGATTAATTCGGCGGCGATTCACAATCCGGAATTTGTCCGTGAAGCAGCTCAGCGTTTTGGTTCTCAGTGCATAGTGGTGGCCATTGATGCGAAGCAGGTTGAGCAGGGGGATGAGTGTCGCTGGGAAATTTTTACCCACGGTGGACGCAAGCCTACTGGGATTAATGCCATTGAGTGGGCGGAGAAAATGACTGCCTATGGTGCTGGTGAGATCTTGCTGACCAGTATGGATCGCGATGGGACTAAGAATGGTTTTGATCTGGATCTCACGTCGCGGATTAGCGATGCGGTGAATGTGCCTGTGATTGCTTCTGGCGGTGTGGGCAATCTGCAGCATCTGGTGGATGGTATTGTTCTGGGCAAGGCTGACGCGGTGCTGGCGGCGAGTATTTTCCACTTTGGTGAGCATACGGTGCCTGAGGCTAAGCGTTATATGGCCGAGCGTGGTGTCACTGTGCGTCTTTGATTGTTTGCTTCGGTTCTATTTGAATTGTCGCGGTACAGCTGAGCATTCCATTGGATTATCTTGGGACGATGATTGTTGATGCTATCCCAACAGAGTAATTCTATTCGCCTCCATGTGGATAGAGAACTTTCCATCCCTTGTCATCTCGACAGAGCAATTTTTATCTACTGCCATCCCGACAGAGCGTAGCGACGAGGGATCTCGGGTTTGTTCTTGGGGGCTACTTGGGTGTGAATAGACCCTTACCATAGCCTTGCGATCGGTCCCATGTATGCCATCATTTTCAGCGTTCGCACAACTCGCTGTCGCTCAAACAAGTACTCTCTTTTTCTGAAAATAATACCACCCATAAGCGGGCCCTGATTGATCGCAAGGGTATGGCCAGGGTCTATCTCGATTATCGCTATATTTTTTGTCATCCTGAGCGAAGCCGAAGGATCTCCTTGCCGCATGGCACCTGCCTTGGGAAAGACGGCACAAAATCATTAGTTTGGTGCCGGCTGCGGGAGATCCCTCCACTACGGTCGGGATGACAGGCTGTAGTGGTCGGTATGACAGACTGTAGTGGTCGAGATAACAGCATATATTTTGTCATCCTGAGCGAAGCCGAAGGATCTCCTTGCCTCATGGCACCTGCCTTGGGAAAGACGGCACAAAATCATTAGTTTGGTGGTTGCTGGGGGAGATCCCTCCACTACGGTCGGGATGACAGTGTGTAGTGGTCGGGATGACAGGCTTTAGTAGTCGGGATGACAGACTGTAGTGGTCGAGATAACAGCATATATTTTGTCATCCTGAGCGAAGCCGAAGGATCTCCTTGCCGCATGGCACCTGCCCTAGAAAAGACAGCATAAAATTATTAGTTTGGTGGTTGCTGGGGGAGATCCCTCCACTACGGTCGGGATGACAGGCTTTAGTAGTCGGGATGACAGGCTGTAGTGGTCGAGATAACAGCATATATTTTGTCATCCTGAGCGAAGTCGAAGGATCTCCTTGCCGCATGGCACCTGCCCTAGAAAAGACAGCATAAAATTATTAGTCTGGTGGTTGCTGCGGGAGATCCCTCCACTACGGTCGGGATGACAGGCTTTAGTGGTCGGGATGACAGGCTTTAGTGGTCGGGATCTCAGGGT
>Ga0209279_10000156_pt1 | contig 46732 bp, 42 predicted proteins | sample CoawatmetaG00DNA_3_FD_187508 | JGI IMG/M metagenome (GOLD analysis project Ga0209279, IMG submission 187508) | Marine microbial communities from the West Antarctic Peninsula - Coastal water metaG006-DNA (SPAdes) (version 2) | ecosystem: Environmental > Aquatic > Marine > Coastal ...
GTGATTAAGTGTTTGTTTATAGAGGTGTTTAAGTTTTAGTTTTAGTTTTAATTTGTTTATGTTCTAAGTATACATGATTTTAAGTTCCTGTCAAGTATAATTTCATTTGCCCGAGGATTTAGTTTCGTTTAGGTGTTCTTTAAGAACTTTTGAGCCGCCAACTCTAACATTTATGATTCCATTATAGTAATCATCTGTTTCAAGTACTCTGCGTTCAAACTGTTCGCGTGCTTCTAGATAACTGGCGATGCCTCTTGTTGGGCACATATGAATAATTTCTCGTTTGAAACTATCTTTGCCTAGTTCTTCAACGTCTGCATTAAGTCTATCACTGGAACCAAAATATTCTTTCCAATCACTTTCTTTAGTACCACGTCTTTTATTCTTTTTTCCTTTGAGTGGTGGTTTGGTAGTTTTAAACTTTGCTAGTTTTTTACCTACATATAACATACCACTAACAGTATTTGTTATTAAATAAACAAATGCTTCACATCCTTCAGGCAACTCATCTACTACATTACCTTCGTATGTCCATTGATATGTTACATTATCTTTTTCCACTTGCTGCTCTTATTTTTTGTAGAATATCAGCACCAACATTTCGCATGATTTCTATACTATTGAAATCTGATTCGTAAACCCATATTGTATCAGTTTCATCGCCAACCAGATCAATATCAATCTGGTGAGCGTCATTTGCATTTTCCTTTGTTTCAGGTTCTTTATCAATGCCAATCTTTTTTTTATGTGTCAATTACTTCCATCTCTGTGTTAAATGTAGTGAATCCGTTCTCTTTCGTAACTTGTAATACACTATTAACACGACCAATCAATTCATCCCTATGAGAGATAAGTAGAATATCTTTATTACGTTCACGTTCCATTTTCTTTAGAGCAGTTAACGCACTTTCAACACCTACACTATCCATTCCCGAATCAATCAATTCGTCAATGCACATTAAGTTAATCGCAGAATTCATACTTTCGTATACATCTCTAAACGCCCAACTCAAACCTAGAATTAAACGATTGCGTTCACCCCTAGATAGATTGTCAAAATCTAAATCTTGTCCTAATTGTACAATACTTACAGACAAGTCACTCTGAAATTTAACTTCATGTGGTAGTCCTAGTTGTGTAATATAATGATCTAAGCGAACATTAAGGAACTGTAGATTTTGTTCAATGATACGCTTACGAATAAACGAGTCTTTGTTTGTTAATAGTTTTAATAAAAAATCCTGATGATCTTTGATGTCGGTTAGACGATTAAGTTCTTCCCAATCAACTGACTGTAATCCAGTATCTTTTAGTGTATCAATTTGTTCTTGATAAGGATCTGATTCCGTTGTCTTACGTTCAATAGATGCAATCGCGTTAGACAACTTATTCTGATGTTCATATGCTTCTTGTGCTGTATTATAAAACAATTTTGGTGCGATACCCAAATCACCGATGTTATTCAGTTCAATGGTGTATCTTTCAATAGTTGAAACATCTAATGTTATCTGTTCTTCATATTCTGCAACAGCCAATGTTTTAGTTGCAAGAATCTGTTCATGTTTTTCATCATGAATTTCTTGACCACATGCATAACATTTATGTTCTTTTGATGCTTCTAAATCTTCTACTGCTTTGTCGAGACGTTTGCTTTCACGATCAATAGTAGTTGTTAATTTAGCGATATCTTTAGTGTACGAATTGAATTTATTTTTTCTTTCAGTGTATGCTTCAAACTCAACATGCGCTTCTAGTTCAGCCTCTACATCAATTTCATACAATTCTAATAAGTCTGTTTCAAGTCCTGCGATAGTTTGTTCATTAGTTTTATGCCATAGTTGTTGTCTACGTTCTAAATCTTTGATACTTTTATTAAATCTCTCATTCGCATCTTCAACCGCACGAACACGATAATTTTCTTCTTGTATTTTATCTTTACCAATTTTGATAAGGTCTTTAAGTAATTCGGCTTTATCAGATAATTGAGTGATACCTAGCAGTTGTTCTATCAACTCACGCTGATCATTTGCACGCATACTCAAGAATGGTTCAGTATATGTATTTAGGGCGATAATATGCTTGAACATTGTGTGGGTCATACCAATGACTTTTTCAATCGCAACTTGTGTTAAACGACCTTCACCTTGTCCTTCATCTGTCATATCACTATTATCTATTTCATTCACATAGAATTTAAAAACATTGGGACTGCGCCCACGTTCAATGCGATATTGCGCACCATTCTTTTCAAAATCAACAGTGCAAGTCATATGCTTGTTGTTGATCTTGTTGATAAGATTTGATTTTTTAATATTAAATAATGCACTACCAAATAGTGCATACGAGATTGCGTTAATAAGAGTAGTCTTACCTACTCCGTTACGAGAACCATCACCACCCATATCAACATTATTGCCGAGTACGAGTGTTAGTCCAGTATCATTGATAGAAACGGCTTGAGTGACGTTTCCAACAGAAAGAAAGTTTTTAATAGTTACATTTTTAATGGTTAGCATAGTTTATATGTGTAAGTCGTTATATATTGAAATTAAAGTTTCGTTACGAATAGAATTAGATGTTATCGCTTCAAGTTGACTAAGAACAATTGAGTCAACATTTTCTACTGATACATCACCATCCGTATCCCAGTCTTCGCCAGATACATTGTCCTTCTTAGAAGGCATTAGAGATATCTCGCGTAAATTATAATCAGTGGCAAATGTTTCTTTGATATAGTTTGCCTCTTCATATGAAATATTGATATCTAATATTATACGACAATGTGTGTTATTTGTCAAGATACTACCAGCATCATCTAACAATTGACTCAAATTTGCCACACGATACTTAGGTGCATCGGGCCATGTTTCAAAGTCATATGTACCATTCCAGTTTAGGAAAGTAATACCACGATCATCATCCCATGCATCTGAATAGTTGTGTGGAAAACAGTTTCCCGGATAGATGATATTACCTTTATCTTGTCGTTTATGAAAATGACCAGAAAATACTTTATCTGCTTTAGATAAGTCTGATGCTTTTAATCCACCATGATCTGGCATTTTAATCATAGCATTCAGATAAAAGTCTGGTAATTCAAAGTGACCGAAGATAAACTTAGACTTCAATTCCTTTAATCGTTTCCATTCATCATCAACTAACCATGGGACAAACGCAACACCATCTTCTTCAAATATTTCATCATTGATGATGTTAATGTTGGGGTACTTATTTGCAAACGGCAGTGAGTTAATATCTCTTTTTTCACGATAGTATAGATCATGATTTCCCATGATCATTTGTACTTCATCAAAATTATCATTCAATAATTGTAATGCGTCAACTGTATAATTTAGAGTACTGACATTAATAGTCGCTCTATGGTGATGCCAATCACCTAAGAAAAAACACTTTTTAATGTTTCTCTTATGTGCTTGAACTATCATCCATTTAATAAAGTTAAGACAATCATTGTTATGCTGCTTGGAATTATTTTTAAGTCCGAAATGTATATCGGTAAAAATTACTGCATCATCAAAAAACTTGCTCACTGTTTATTCCTTTTTACTGTTCTACTGTTATATCTTCGGGTGTTGATTCTTCTTCTACTTCGCCAATCTCTGGGATATATTTGGTTTTCTGTACTTCCCATTCTGCGTTAAAGATACGAGTGTTACTTGGTTCAAGACCTTCTTCTTCTAATAAATCATCACGAATGTTTTGATTGCGCTTTTCTAAGTTTAATACACGAGTGAACGAGTTATTGATTACAGTGGTGAAATATGCAAATGGATTTTGTGATTTAAGTTCATTGAATTGTAAACCGATCATTGTCAATTGTAAAATTGCTTGACCACGCATTTCATCTACATATGTGTATCCACGCCAGTTACCGCGCATAGAGTATCGTTCACATAATTTCATATACATCATTGCTAGTCGTTCAGTTGTGTGACCACATGTAACACTAAACTTACCTGTTTCTAAGTCACCATCCCAATGAGAACGAGCGACTTCTGTCCATTCATCATTAATCAATGCGATGTGCTTGTATGCTGGGAAATTGCAACGAGAATGATGATCTGCTACTGTTTTAGGTGTCTTCTTACGCTCTTCTAATGGAATATGATCATATCCCATAACGCGAAATACTATGTCGGTTGACTTAATAGAATCTATACTCACTGCAAACTCGGCTGCTTTTGGTTTAGTTTTCTTTGTTAATTCACCATTTTGCCACCGAACAACTTCTGCTTCGTGTGCAATCTTTTGTAATCGTGATGCTTGGTTACTGAGTGCAATTTCGTATGCATTCATTGGTTCAACATCACGAACCATCTCACCATCTTCATTTGCGATCATTGCATCTGATTCAGATTCAGTTAATCGTAATTGCATCTTACGTTCTCTATCATTGTACGCATCTTTGATTTCATCTATTGACAAAACGATGTGATCGTATAGGAAGTATTGCTCATCTGCTAACCAACAGAATGTCATTTTAGATTTATGAATCTCTTTAAGTATTTCTTTGTTCTTTAAGTAATGTGTAGAGGGATCTCTCGCCATTAGGTTTATTGCTCCATTTAATATTATTACAATTATATATCAGTTTGATCAGTTTGTCAAGTCTTATTAGTTCTTTCAGTGAAATCATTAAGTACATAGTTTATCATGGGCTAAATACATGATAAGTAGGAGATTATTAAGATGCGTATATCAGATATCATAACAGAAAGTATAGCAAAGCAGATCACAGTGTTTTATGGCGGACGCTTTCAGCCAATGCACTCAGGGCACTTTGCGTTGTATAAAAAATTAGTTAACAAGTTTGGTGCTGATAATGTATTTATCGCGACCACATTTGGCAAGAAACAGCAATCAATGCATATGGCAGATGATTTCTCAACTGACCCGTTCACATTTGAAGAAAAGACATCTATCATGTCTAAGATGTTTGGTGTACCAGCAAACCATATTGTTAATACACAACCATATCGTCCAGACGTGTCATTGGTAGGTAGAGATAAGAGTAATACAGCAACCGTATTGGTGTTCAGTGAAAAAGATGCGGGTCGTCTAAAGCCGGGCGGTGTGTTAGCACCATTGCCAGATGATATGCAAAATTTGCAGACAGAAGACGAAAATCGTGTATATTATTTCACAATGCCGATTGAAGAAGGTGGAATGAGTGCTAGTGATTTTAGAGAAGTTATGCGAAGTGAAGCAGAGTTTGAAGAAAAGCAACAGACATTCACCAAGTTTTTTGGTAAATTTGATCAACAGATTTTTGACTTCATTGAGAATAGGTTACGATAATGGCTGGTATTCCAAGCAACAATAAACCAAAATTGGTACTACGTGATGCAAATGCAGCGTGGACGAGAAATCTATTCAGTTCTGGTATTTTAAAAGAATTGAAAAATGTTAATGGAATTATATTTGCGTATACCCCTGCAATGATGCAAGCAGCATTCTCAGCGAACTATGGTACGTATGATACAACACACAGTGTTTATCAGCAACAATACTATGTGAATACACCTAATCCAACGATTAGCATGCAAGCATATTTTGTGTCAAATACAATTGAAGAAGCAAAGTACAACATTGCATGTTTACACTTTCTAAAGACAATGACAAAAATGGATTATGGTTCTACCGCAGGACTTGCTGGTACGCCACCACCTATCTTGCATTTTAGTGCATACGGAGAATATAATTATAAAAATGTTCCCGTGGTAGTATCGGGAGTTGATTATACATTCGCTGATGATGCAGACTTGGTAACAGTAGATGTTGACGGATCACCCATATCAATACCAACAAGTTTCGCAGTATCTATCACAATGCTGATGCAACAAAATCCTGCAAAGGTTAGTAGAGAATTCTCATTTGCTAATTATGCAAGTGGTGCTGCACTTAAAAATGGAATGATATAACATGAAAATACAATATGATACAGACAGTATATACAAAAATACAAACATTGTAGACAACAAATATCTTGACGTAATGGAACCTATTATCGGTGATATTTCAGCATATGATGTATATTCAGTAACCTTGACAGCAAAGTACAATGAGCGCCCAGATATGTTAGCATATGATTTATTTTCAAATTCTAATCTATGGTGGGTGTTTGCAGAGTTTAACCAAGACATATTAAAAGATCCTATAATGGATTTCAAATCTGGTTTAACCATACAAGTTCCACTAAATTTTATATAAGGTAAATGCATGACAGAAACAAAATCTAACTGGTGTTCAACAGTCGATAGTCCGACATATAAACTTACATGGTATATCGTAAGTAATAAAGTATTTAATAATCCTAAACTATTAGACAATATACCAGATAAGTATACCAACAATGCCACTAGCAATGCAGCATCATCTTCGGGCGATGCTGTAGTCATTGCTGCATCTGGAGAAACATCGGAATATTCATTGGAAAACTTAGTACTACAGTCTATGATTTCTCCTGGATCTAGTACAGGTAATACGACAACTGGTGCATTTCAATTTGATATATATGAGCCGGGTGGATTTTTGCTAATGAACCGAATATTAACATTGAGTCATGCATTCAATTTTGGTAATATTCAATCAGCAAAATATGTACTAAAAGTTCAATTTGTTGGTAGAACAGTAGAAAGTTCAACACCTGTCGCATTTCCAGGCACATTCTATTACCCAATGATGTTGGCTACAATCAATGCAAGTTCAGGTGCAGAAGGTTCACAATATAATATTGTGGCAGCAAATCAACATAAGATTGCGGTTACAGCATCAAAAATTGTAACTGACATAAAGGTAACTGGTGTTAAAGATGTAGAATCATTATTAAAAAATCTAGAGACAGCATTAAATGCACATGAGATAAACATAAGAAAACTACAAGTAACTGAGGCTGATTTAGAAAATTCAAAGTGTTGGAAAATCGAATACTCTGATGATTTTAAAACGTATCTAAAGTCATATGTAAAACCATCACAGACCGACATGTCGGGAACTGGACTTAAGGCTAGTACATACGATGCCAATTCAGCACAATATATACTTCATAAGCATACAAATGTAGTGACATATCTCACTAATATATTGACAAAGCAAGTACCTGATTTTTATAATACATTTAGTACTACGACTGACAAGAATACTGCCATAAATGAAAAAAAGGTTGCTACTTTAAAAAACACATTAAAGGCAGATCAAGGATTACAAAAACATGCAAGAGGCATAGTTAATAGCACTAATGAATACAAAAATGAATTCATAAAAATAACACCATCTGTAAAATACAAAGATGAGATAGATACTTATACAAATACAAGTCAAGAAGAAATTATACTGTATATAGAGTTACATACATCGCACACAAACCCACAGCCAGATGTACATAAACAACAAGAGGCTACGATTAATGCATCATATCAATCTAGAAGATTTGAGTTATTGCCTATCTATAAGGCTTATAATTATTTATTCTCAGGGTCTAATACTGAGGTGCTAGACTTTAATTTAAATTTCAATCAGATGTTCTATTTAACACGTGACCCATCTGATGGTGTAAACTTACCAAACAGTGACAACGGAAATTCAGGCAATGCGGGCGAAGTAACCAAGGTAACAAAAACTGTTGCTGTACCTAAGTATTTAAGTAATACAACGATAAGTAGTGCAACTATCGTAACACAACTTGAAAATATAGCATACGTGATAAAGGTACCAGATTCAAAAAGTCAATCTAATGCCGATGAACCAAATGCAGTAGTCGCAGTAGATCAAGCAGAAATAAATGCAGCAAGTCATGATTTTATTATGTTTGACATTACTATTAAAGGTGATCCCTATTGGTTGGGCACGCCTGGATCAACTGTTACATCATCTAAAGGTAGTACTTTGGTTGATAACTTAGATGAAGATTCATTAATAGCGTTCATCAATTATTTACCAGATAATGGAAAGTCTAATGGTGCACGTAAACTTGATATTGCAGCAAGTGGTATATATAAAATATTAGAAGTAGAGAGCAAGTTTCAACTAGGAAAGTTTACTCAATCATTAAAAGGTATGCGTGATAGAAACTCCTCTACTGATTTAATCAAAACTAAGTTACTACAAATGGGAAATAAGAATGGGAATTAATATTAAGACAGTAAGTGGAAAAGCATTCCCTGCTGGACAATATGTAGGAATAGTAACAGACACTACCGATAGTATGTTTACTGGTCGTGTATCAGTACGCTTTGGTGAATTTGGTTCTTTGATAGGAAGTGAAGTTGACCACATGTGCTTGTTGTGTACTCCATATGGTGGATACACTAGCATTGATGCTGGTACGGTAACTGATGATGAAAAAGCATATGGTGAAGATGGTACGAGTGAAAGCGGCACACCAAAAAGTTATGGTATGTGGCCCCAACCACCTACTGTTGGTACATCGGTGTTGGTTGCATTTGTTGAGTTGATAGACCAAGGTATAATAGTTGGTTCGTTGATATCTCGTAACAGAAACCATATGATGGGAGGTCGTGCAAGTGCAGAATCACATGATGGTACTATTCAACCAGTAGGTGAAAAAAACCCAACTGATACAGGTGATGAAGTAAAGAAACCCGTTGACCCTACCGCAAAAGCATGGTTGAAAGAACAAGGACTACAAGATGATTACGCACGTGGTCATAGTTTGTCTAGCGCAAGACGAGAATCACCAAGTCACGTATTCGGGTTAACCACATTAAATGGACATGTGTTCACAATGGATGATGGAGATGAGAATGGTGATAGTACGAATGTTCGTATGCGTAGCAGAGGTGGTGCACAAATATTATTAGATGATACTAATAAATTTGTTTATATTACAAACCATAATGGCAATGCTTGGATAGAGATGGACGAAGCAGGAAACATAGATGTGTATAGTAAAAAGAGCGTAAATATACATTCAGAAGAAGATTTAAATTTTCATGCAGATGGTAACATCAATATGGAAGCAAAGAAGAATATCAATATGAAAAGTGGTACTGATGTAATAGTACAAGCATTGAACGATATTCATAACAAGGCTGGTGGCAATCGTGTCACCACCACATCTGGTAAGGTTTATATGAATAGTTCAGTGAGTGCATTAGCACCGACAGTAAACAAGTTGACTCCCAATGAAACAGTTAAAGAAAGTGTATCTGCTAGAGTACCAGAGCATCATCCGTGGAAAGGTGCGAGTAAGATACAAGAAACAATTAAACCAGCGAAGGGAAAAACATAATGGTTATATTACCTAACACTATAACACCATCTACAGTGATAGATTTTTCTAGTTGGACAATTGACAATAGTGATGTCGTTGCGACTGAAAAAGAACTACGGGTGTTTGAAGCAAGTAGTGATATTATTAATTTTGCATTAAGACGATTTGAGTGGAGATGTTACAAAACAACCCTTGACAATACTACGCAAATAGGTTACAATACTATCAACGACAAGATTAATGGTGTAGGTTTGCGTGAAAGCGAAGCGTATAGTGAATGGCTAGAAGACTTTAAAACAAAAGAACGAAAGTTTAAGAGACTACTCTCAATTAAAACATTGAGTCAATCACAATACGATGCACTACTATGTCTATACTATTTCACTGGTGACTTTACTAAGGTGGGCACTACTGCGAGAACATTTGATTTATCACAGTTGATTGTTGATAAGAAATGGGATTACATAGCAACGGCTTTAATTGATAGTGGGTACAATAGATTGTTAACTCAACCACTTGCAACGATAATGATGCTAGGTGATTACGGTAGTAGAACAGAACGAACATTATTACGAGAACGTGGTTTACAGATATTACGCAAAGAATACCCTACACTGACAGATAAAGTAGCGCGCCAGCAAGCAGAATATGTTTACTATGTTGAAACAAAAAGATTTTTACCTAATTTAACGCAGACAAGAATGCGACAAATTGTTACTACTGCGAATACACCATAAAAGGAATTCACCATCAAAACAAGAATACTAGTCGGATGCAGTCTCAGTGAGGCTTGGCAATATTATTTTACCGAATCTGTAAATTCAGAGAACACTATCATAGAAACGTATTGCTATGGTGGCGGCGGTAATAGTAATGGCATTCATACATTGTTGAATTCATATTTAGACAAAGATTGTAATATGAAAGATGTTGAGATCATCGTGCAATATACGGGAATAGATCGTATAGGAATCGTACTATCATCTCCATATGCCAAAGGCATTCTAGTTAAGAATGCTATAACAGATAAGTTTGAAACTGTAACCGTACAAGGTGCAGTTAATGCACCCTTAATTGGTGAAGTATGTGATGCTCAAATAATGAAAGAGTTTAGCAGCGATTACCAAGCAAGTGATCTAACTGCTATCTTGTGTATGTTATCCAATTTAGGTGCTAACGTATATGCATTTATAGGATGGGAAGGCGCGATGAAAATGCCACATTGGGATAGAGTTAAGAACATATTAAGAAGTAATGGTGTTATTTGCACCGACATAGTGTACATGACTACTGCTATAAAAATGTCAAAATCTGACGATGAATGGTTTGATGAATTCCATCCAGGAACAAATTTAGCAATCAGTACAGTTGAAATACTATGGAATGATATGCAGCAACAAATATAAATTATAGAACAAACACAGGGAAGTATCACACAATGATAGATCGTAGAGTACTGCTATTGAATGCAGACGCACAACCGTTATCTATGCTACCACTGAGTACTATCAGTTGGCAGAATGCAGTAAAAGCACATTTTCAAAATAAAGTCGTAATACTAGATAGTTATGAAACTGTATTACATTCGGCTAATTTTGAGATGTTCATGCCTTCTGTTGTAATATTGAATCGTTATCATCGTCTGCCAAAATTGGCAAAGTTTTCTCGTAAGAATTTATTTCTACGAGATCAGCATGAGTGTCAGTATTGCAGCAAGCAATTTGCTAATGATAAACTAACCATTGATCACGTTATACCAAGATCACTTGGTGGTGGAACTAGTTGGACTAACTGTGTCGCATCATGTAAGAAGTGCAATTCATCTAAGGGAAGCAGATTGATGAAGCCTATTCGCGAACCAGTGAAGCCCACGTGGCACGCGCTTGCATATTCATCTAAGACATTTGGTATTACAGTACCACGTGTTGAGTGGTTGGATTATGTAGACTGGCCCGCAGAACATGTAAGAATAGCAGAAATGTCGGTTCTATAGTAACATTTAGAACTTGCTTATATTAATATCATATAACCGCCTCACATGGCGGTTTTTTTGTATCTATGATTATAGTAGTAGTTAATTTTTGCATAAATACTTGTATGAATAAAATAATAGGCTACACCACCATTGGTGAAAAAAATACAAGTAAACAACTGTCTGATCTTGATCTTGCGAAGCAAGACTTGAGTAATCATTTTTCAATCCGTAAAGGGGAGAAATGGACGAACCCAGAGTTTGGTAGTAACTTACCATACTATGTATTTCAGCCGCTAGATGATATCACGGTTGATTTAATTCAACAAGAAGTATCAAATATTGTAAATTATGACCCACGATTCAATTTATTAAGTGAAATCGTTAGGGTAGAAGAAGATAAGAATACGGTAACAATATTAATAGAATTATTGTATTTACCGACAACTACGGCAACCGAACTTGAAATAAAGTTTGATCGTGAATCAGGCGAGTTATAAATTATGACACAATCAATAAGACAATCAAAATTATTTGCAGCGGAAGATTACACCGTTGTATATGATTCGTATATTAATGCGAATTTTCAAGCGTATGACTATGCTACCATTCGTAGCACGATGGTCGATTATGTACAAGCAAAATATCCAGAGAATTATAATGACTGGGTTGAATCAAGTGAATTCGTTGCTCTACTGGATCTCATTGCGCAGTTCGGTCATAACTTAGCATTCCGTGCAGATTTGAATACTCGTAATAACTTCTTGAGTACAGCAGAGAGACAAGATGCTGTATTTAAATTGGCAGAATTCGTAGGTTATCAACCAAGACGTAATGTAACAGCATTCGGTGAATTAAAAGTAGTTAGTGTTAAAACTAATGAAACAGTACTTGGTAGTGATGGTACTACGCTGTCTGGTAAAGAAATCAGATATGAAAGTACATCTAATATCAATAACCTAGATGACTTTGTCACGGTTATGAATGCAATGTTTTCTGGTGGTAATCAATTTGGTACACCTAGAATTAATACTAATATCGCAGGGAAAAAAGTTGAATACTATAATTTGAATACAACGACTGATCAGATCAAGTTCGCGATTCAAGGAACCGCAGCAGGTTCAAGTTCATCATTTGATGTTATCGGATTAGATTACGATGCACAAGCACTGAGTATTATAGAGACAATACCAAATCCTACATCAGCATTTACCATGATATACAAGAACGATGGTAAAGGTGTTGGTAGCAACGCATCAGGATTCTTCTGTGGATTCAAGCAGGGAACATTACAGTACAAAGATTTTGTAATAGATAGTCCCATCAGCAATCTTTCACTTGACGTGGATATTCCAAACATTAATAATTCAGATGTATGGGTTCAGTCAATTGATACAAATGGTGTTGTATCGCAACAATGGACTAAAGTTGATAACGTGTACGGACAAAATGAAATATTCAACGACATCGCATCTGGTACAAATCATATCTTTGCAGTTAAAACACGAGCAAATAACCAGATAAGTGTTATGTTCACTGATGAAAATTTTGGAACAATACCGAAGAATATCATTCGTGTATGGTATCGTGTAAGTGAAAACGTATCTTATACATTACGCCCAGATGATCTATCAAACAAAACTATCAATATCAACTATAGTGGTGCTGACGGCAACACATATACCATGATAATTGGATTACAATTAAAGTCATCAGTCTCTAACGCAAGCAGTGCAGAATCATTAGATACAATTAAAACAAATGCACCTCGCAATTATGTGACACAAGACAGAATGATAACCGCAGATGATTACAATAATTATCTATTGAATCAAAGTGAGAATATTTTAAAAATAAAAAGTGTTAATAGAACACACAGTGGACATAGTCGTTATGCTAAATTATATGATCCTACTGGTACATATTCTAATCTACATTTGTTTGGAACAGATGGGGTACTTTCAGTCGCTACCGCAAAACCAACTAAGGTAGAACATACTGATGACATAGTTGTCAACAGCGTATTTGAAAATTATATAAAGCCAGCGATACAAAATCATGAGTTATTGAACTTATATTACTCTGACTTCAAAACATCATTTGAGGCATTAAGAACTGCATTGCCTGCTAATGATGTTATATTCACATGGCAGACAAATGATAAGACTACTGGTTATTTCAATGATAGTGCAAGTGTGATACAGGGCGTTGGTTCAGCGCAGACTCATTACTTGAAATATATAACTGTCGGTGCATTAGTTAAATTTACAGCATCAGATGGTGTATATTGGGCGAAAGTATCAAGCATATTTGCCAACGGAAGAGGAATAGACGACTCAGTGGGACAACCATCTGGTTTAACTGTTACTGGAATTGGTGCAGTGGCATTCGATATTGAAATACCTTCTGGTGCTACATTAGACATGATCTATCCAGCATTTGCAAAACAGTTTACAACAGTAGAACAAACAAGTATTTTAGATGCACTAACTAGTGCAACACAATTCCAACTAAAATACCATTACGAAGCGACACCAGCATATTGGGAAGTACTTACTACTCCCGTGGTTGATGCAAGTTCATTGGCTTACTTGATTGATGTAACTCCTACTATTGTGGGATCTGGTGCAGTGCATAATAGTTACGATGTTACTACTCGTATAACTAGATATGAAATAGCAACGAACCAAGTTGAATTCACCAATCTAACAAGTGAATACAATATCAATGAATTCACTAAAAAGAGAAATCGTGATATCATTGAACTATATGACACAACAACTGCTAAGTTTATTAAATTTTATGTATGGGGATATAATATAGATTCAAATGGATTATATCAGTCAAACAAAGTTATTGTCGCACTACAAGATAGTTCAACTGATTCTCGTGCAGATAATCCAGATGCATATTTTGATCTAGTGGGACTCGCTGAATCAAAGAGTGCATTACGATTTGAGTGGACACATATACCAGCAGAGAATGAAATCGTAGATCCTAGTTTGTCAAACATCATTGATATATTTACATTGACAAAAGAGTATGACACTTCATTCAAGACTTGGTTATTGGAATCTCGTTTATCCACTAGCAGACCTACACCGCCTACTATTGATGAACTAAACAGACAATTCAATCAATCTAGTGTTGTTGATAAAAAGAAAGCAATGAGTGATACTATTATCTATCGCCCAGTTAAATACAAGGTATTATTTGGTGCAGTAGCAGAACCAGAAACAAGAGCAAGATTTAATGTAATCAAAGTGCCGGGTGTGAATTTTACAGATAACGATATTAAAGCGAAAGTTATTGTCGCAATCAATAACTTCTTTGATATATCACTTTGGGATTTTGGAGAGACATTCTATTTCACTGAGTTAGCAGCATATGTACATAACGAATTGATCGGTGTTATAAGTTCATTCGTGATAGTACCAGAAAGTTCTACTAGTGTATTTGGTTCATTATTTCAAATAACACCATTGACAGATGAGTTGTTTATACCAGACGCAACCGTCATAGATATAGATATCGTAACGAGCATTACACAGGCAAACATTAAGGCAACAAGGTAACATATGGAAAATTATAAATCTACAAAACAACAACTAGCAGACGCAAAGAAGCGTGCTGGTAATTACCCAGTAAATGAAATCAAATCTGTAGACAAGTTACCTACGCCATTTAAGACTGATCTTAACAAGAAATGGCTGGACGCAACATTTGATCAGATGATATCAAAAGGTGATATGGAACATGTTGATGCCTATGTTGGAAATACTTCGGGTAAATCATTAACACGATATGATGACAATTACTTGAATACAAATAGTACAGCACAACAATTAGAGCCAGGAATTGTCACTACAGACGAGTTGGGTAATGTTACCCATACAATCGCGATCAGCGATGTTGCAAACAATGTTGCAATGAACTTTGATCAATATGGTTATAATGCAGCATATAATTCCAATGCATATGTGTATGCTCCGCCTATCAACATAGACAAATTTGTAAATTTTGTTTCTTATTATTGGGCATCTGATCTTCCAGTATACAACTCAACTTTTTTAGTTGCAAATGATACTAATCCAATAACAACCATTACTGGTGCACCATTGGGAACAATTACAGATAGTGTGAACACTGTTGAGTTGTTCAATGGATTGAAAATAAAATTCATTGGTTACGATGCTGCTATTGCAGATAGCACATATTTAGTGACAGGTGTTGGTACTCGTATTAGTTTTAAATTACTAACAGATTCTACTGGGCGAACATTTTTCACAGATACTACACCATATAGTTATTCCATAGATTCGGTAGCACAACCACATGACATTAAAGATTATATTGTAATTGATACATCTGATAATATTGCAAGTTCATGGTCGCGTGCAAACCATTGGATACACAAAGACAGTGTGTTATATTTACAAACATTAGATACTTCGTTTGTTGCAACTACTGTTATTACAACACCTAACAGAGCAAAGCGACCTATTATACAATTTGATGCATTGATGCATATGACTGATCATGGTCATGCACATTATGCATCTGACAGTGTATTTAAAGGACAAGTAGATTATGTAGTATCATCACTAGTTACAGCCGCAGATGTTGCAATTGGTTCACGCATTGCATATGGCAACGGAATATACATCAAAGGTGCATCTGATACATTGACAGAAGCAGAGCGAACAGATACATTCACAGTGGGCGATACTTTTGTTACAATTAATGATTCATTGTCTGGAACTAGTGCATATGCAAAGAGAGACATGTATTACGATGGTGAAATAAAATTAGCACAGAATAAAAAATTACCAAACGTAGCACCATTATTTAAGTTATGCGATAACCAAGGTACGTTATTGAGTAGTTTCAATGGAAGTACGTTTGTTAGTAGTAAAATATTTTCATATAAAGTCGGTACTGGCGCAGTTGATAGCGAACTAACATTTGCGTTATCATACAAAGATACTGGTATGGGCGCAAACATTGTGTTTGAGAATAACCTATTTACAGAACGTTACAATTATTCACGAGACATGGGACACGCAGCGATTGAAATCCCAGGATATTATTTCTTTACAAAAGGAATGAATAATGCAAGTACATATATACCTAGTGCGTATTCAGTTGGTGCAAAGGATAGTATTCAAGCATTTGCAGATTCTACTACTATTACTCTGCCAATTGGATATTCTAATTGGAGAGTAGACAAAGAGTTCTTGGTATTTGAACGAGATGGTAATATAACAACCACCGAAGTTCAAGACGAGGGAGTATACAATAGAAGCAGAGAGAATCAGCCTGAATTGATATTAGGAAAAAATGCATCTTATGTATTCCATGATATTACTCCTGCAAAGGATTTGACATTTTATAATACCGATGGTACTACATTTACACCTACATCAGTTGTTAGTGACAAGATTACGATCACATTACCAGATACAGTATCATTTGTACTTGAATTTGGTTCAGCATCAGATGTGGTAACTAATCGCGGTCGTATTATAACAAACGCATCACAAGATGAGTTTTTCCATACTGTGATGGTTGATGGTAAAAAATTACCAGCATCAAAATATACTATAAATGAAAAATCTATAGTGATTAATGATGTTGAACTTACGACACAAGGTGACAATATTTCTATAATAGATGTAGAATATTACAATAACGATACTGCGATTAGTAGTGCAACACCTATACAGATACCAGATGTTCATCAACATAATGCACACAATGCATTCATAAAAGAATTTACAATCGCAGAAACATTATCTCATTGGTTAAGTATCATAGAAAGCACACCCGGATTTGTTGGTGAAGCATTCGGTGATAACAACCATCACAAGAGTATTATAATTAACTCATATGCTGGTGAAATATTCATGCATGATGACATTAGTGTAATGCATGACTTGTGTTATGGTGTTGACGAAATGAATATTGCTGCCGCACTATCTGAGCAGGGAAGAGATTGGTGGTCATTTAAGCAATTAGTAATGTCACAAACAAAGAGACTATATAAAACAAAAGGATATCTAGATGTCCGCACACTTTCGCAAGATGTAATTGAAGCGATTATTCAATCTCGTAAGGGAACGAATCTTCATAAGCAATCTAACATGTTATATTCATTACAATCACAATATGTAGAAGTAGCATATGTGCATGGTACTGCTAACTATCATCTTGGACTTACTATTAATAATGATGATTTTAGAAAAGATCATATGTATTTGTATACAACAGATAACAGAGATGGTGATAATCTAGCAGTTACTCGGTTATTAACATTGGGTAAAGATTATACGATGTCTGGTAGTGAGATTAATTTGATTACTATTCCAGTAGCATTTACTGATAGTCAAGTTGCTTCTGTGAGAGCGTATTATTATAAAATGGACGAAGACAGTAATGTACCAGCGAGTATGGCTAAACTTGGATTATCACATACCTATGTTCCACAAGTTCTTTCTAATGAATTGATAGGACACGATGGAAGTGTGTACGCATTGAAAGAAAATGCAGAGTTAGAAAAAATCAATGACATTAATTTTGATCCAGTTGCAGCAGTATTGTACGATATAGAGACTCGTGTATATAATGGAATGCGTAAGCAAGATTCACATTATGTCAATAGTTTTACCAAATATTTACCATCACAGCATCGTGGTACTTGGTACACATTAAATAAGATGGACAACTATGTAGACAAATATTTTAAAGATTGGTATTCAAAGTCAGCACACACTACATTAACTCCAGCAGGATATTTTGACGCAGCAGATTCGTCTACGTGGAATTACTCATCTATTGTATTAGCAGATGGTCATTTAACATCTAATCTTCCTGGACATTGGAAAGGTGCGTACAATGTATTATTTGGTACAGCAACACCACATATCACGCCTTGGCATATGCTAGGTTATAGTGACAAGCCTACATGGTGGGATGCGAGTTACAGTTGGACAGATGCAGCCAAGCGAACAGCAATGATAAGCGCATTCAATACTGGTTTAATCAGTGATCCTGCAAGCGCAAAAGTGAAGCATGATTTGTATTACGCAAGATATTACTGGGACTTTTCAAATAAGAGTCCAGTAACCATCGCTGGCGTATTAGAAGATCGTTCAGTTGTACTAGGTACGACTGCATCGTATATTGAAAGATCAACCGCATTTGTATTTGGAGATTGGGGTCCAGTAGAAATTGAATGGCGTAATAGTTCATTAGGTCATGCAGCAATGATAGACGCAGTCGTTAAGTTAAATCCAGCGAAAGCATGGACTGACTTCTTTCAGACAAGTGTATATGAATCATTTACGAATGTAACTGGTATGTCACTTAGCAGATTCACTAAAGACTTGATCTCTACTAATGTCATTTATGATAATGTAGATGACTCGGTAAATGCATATATAGATTCAATCAAAGTTGTATCAAGTGGTACTACGTTTGAAGATGATGTGGAAATATATATTAGCGGAGATGCTGGTACTAATCCTGCGACTGCGACATTGGATTTATCCTCTGGAAGCATAATTGGTGTTACATTAACATCACGTGGAAGTAACTACCAAACTACACCTACTATAGAATTACGTTCAGCAACAGCAGCAGCGAAACTTGCAGATAGTGTTACCTATCCAGGATATGTAGCAGCAAAGGCAACATTCCATGTGAATATAAACCGCGTGGGATCTCAGTATCGCGTTGGAATCAACCAAGCACAAACATCGTACATTCAGAGAAACTTCTTTGAAAACAACATCATACGTAATTATGAGCGTAGTGATACACAATTGATACAACAGTTGGGTGGATTCACCGCATCTCATGTAATGAAAGTTGAAACTGAATCTGGTACTAATGGCAAGTTTACATTAAACCAAATAGATGCGCCGTTGACAATGTACACTAGTTCACCATCAGATGTTCATGTTGCATGTAATATTACTATTACAAAAAATGCAACGAGTTTCACTATTGATGGAATCAGTAATCATAAGCAACAATTTAAATTCCTTGAACCATTAAAGACGAATGTAAACGATCACATCAATATTAATTTGAATGATTCGGTGACTATAAAGAAATACAAGCAGTTTTATAATACAGTATCTATTGCGGAATATGAATCTCAGTTTTCTCGCGTACAAGATGTATATAATTTCATTCGTGGAAACTATGCATACTTAGATAGCGTTGGTTATCAATTCGGAGCAACTGGAGATGGTAAAGCATATAGTTTCGCACAATGGGCGCTAACTGCAACCGTGGGTGCTGCATTTATTATACCACTTGATAGAAAAATAACATTCGCTAATACATCGCATGTTGTACTAGAATATAACACATTGCCTGGGAAGTTGAATTCCATATTGAATAGTGACCGATATACAATTGAATCATCTGATTTACTTATAAATCGTGATACCAATTCATTGACAGTTGAAACAAAGCCTGGCATAGCAGCGATGTCTAGTATTGGTACTGCTATGGTAACATATGAACATGCATTATTGTTACAGAATGTAACACAGTTTAATGACACTATATTTGATGATGTGACAAACGTTAGACAGCAACGATTAAAGTTGGTTGGTCAGCGCACACGTAACTGGACCGGCGCTAAACAAGCACCCGGATTCTTAGTTAGAGAAAATACAATAATTCAGAACTTTGATTCAAGCGTTGAAGAGATTTCTAATTTCTACGACTTTAATGTAGACAAGTTTAACAAGCAAGTTACTAAAGCAGAGAACTTGATGATTAACAATGTTACTAGAGAATGGCTTTCTAAGTTGAATTTATCAGATACCGTATCTAGTAAATGGTTACAAGGTGTGATCAAGGCGAAAGGTACAAAATCTGTAATACAGCGTGTTGCAGGCAGCAAAATTATAAATGATGGAAGAAGTACAATTAACATAGATGAAGAATATATGTTTAGACAAGCAAATTTTGGTGATACTAAGATAAACGAATCAACCGAAATAGAAATTGCGCAAGCAGACGTTGCTATAAATCCATCTGTTATTGATTTCAGTAGCAGTGACATTGTGTTTGTTAATAACGTTAGTACTCCTGTATTTGAGTCATTGTCGTACACTGCGAACAAAACAGCGTTATTAACCGCTGGAGATTTACTTGAAGATGAATCAGACAATGTTATATTTAATATAGATGAGTTAGAAACGTTATACGATTCAACTAGTGATTATGCTAATATAGGTACGTGGGACAACACAACATCGTACAAGTTTGGTGAAGAAGTAAGACGTGACGGCAAATTATGGAATTGTAATGTAGATTATATAGGATACAATGCAACACCATCAGACTTAGCATTCGTTGGTACGGTTGTTATTGATCCGCCAACTACCTCTGGCTTTACGCATCGTAATGTAACAGATCACCCAACTATACCATCTGCATCGATTGATGGTGTTGATATTTGGTTTAATAAAACACAGTTTGTTTATGGTTCGGTAATTGCAACTAGTACTGCAAATCCATCTATTCTATCACCAAGTTCGGTAGTTGTTGATGGTAATGCTATCGCACTTGTTAGTGATGCAATCGGTACAATTATTGACACATCTGCCAATCATGAAGGTAATCCTTACGCAGTGTCAGTGGTTAATCCATCGTCAGCCGATGTAACTGGTATGACATTGGACATCAATTCGGTCATAGTTAATCTAGCAACGTATGGTACTCCAATTGTGACAGACACTCCTGCAACAGATACGACAGAGTCATTTAGTGCAACTTCTGCACCAGTAGCAAGTGTAACACTAGTTAGTAATATGGCAGCACATAATGTTGGTGATATTCTAGTAGTGCCAGGCGGTGGTACTGCATCATATACACTTACGTCATCTGATTATACATATGATACTGGTACTCAGGCAATTACATTTAATACATCTATTTTAGATGGCACAGATGCCAATGGTGTAGTGGATATAACAGTTGACTTATTAGGATTCTCTTCTGTTGTAACAATGGATAAAGACCAATTAAAAACAGCAATTAATACAGTAACCAATGTAACTGGTATTAACAATGTACAAGACACTACACGAGTATCAGTTGTGCTTGACGCAAATAATGATATAAGCGCACAATTAACTATCAATTATACACTTGGTGCAGTTGAGTTCGGTATCGCAACTGGTACATATAATACTGTGACTACTCAAGTACTACAGAGTCAATTGATGGATGAAGTATATATAGCAGCAGCGATAGATGCTGCATTAACTAATGAGTATAACGTATCAGTTGTTTCTAATGCAGTTAGAATAGAAAAAGTAGCGACTACTGCATTCACTCAGTTTACTACATTGGAAATAAATGGTACAGCGAATTCTACTTTGTCATTTCCTACAACCACTGGTGCAACAGGATCGACTGTGAATGTAGTTAGTGATGCACAAGATGCGGCTGATTTTATAAACACCGCATTGCTTGCAGCATCAATATCTAATGTAACCGCATCTGTTGTTGGTAAGCGAGTAAGCATTGTATCAACTAATACAGAAATTAATTTAGGAAATAGAGAATTCAATACGCAATCTGGCTTAACAACAGGTGTTCATGTATCATCAACTGAGGCAATTGTCAATGTGTTTAATGATGTTCCCGGACAAGATTGGAATGATATTTCTGATAAAGATGAAGCATTATTTAATGTATGGATGCCTAATGACAACGAATTGGTTAACGATAATACTGGTTCTATAGCAAGTAAATTCTTCGGTTGGAACGTTTTACAAGTTCAGCAGTTCGGTTACTACGCGACTAGCATAGTCGCTGGCACTGATACCGATGATGGAAATGACGCAATGGTTATATTGAACATACCACATAATGTGGAAGTTGGTGATTATGTGATGTTAGTTAACACAACTACCACACCAAGCGTTGATGGTATTCATCGTGTTACTAAATTAGGTAATATAGCACAACCTAATACATTCTACATTGATAGATTTATTGAAACAGATGGTACAAGTCAATCTGCATTTGTATTACGATCAGCAAGATTTAATCAACTTACTGATATTACTGCATCAGTAGCGGCTACCACTTTATATAAATGGAACACTGGTGACTTGGTTTGGTCTACAACTGACAGTGTGAGTGGTCTTGCAGCAACACAGGTGTACAAATACAATGGAACTGAATTTACATTACTCAGAGAGAATAGTACTCGTGTCACTAATGCAAATATTGCTAATGTATTAATTTACGATGGTGATACCGATCAAACTATTAGTGAAATGGAAATATTCGATCCGTTGCGAGGAATCATACCCGGCGTTGCAGACAAGGAACTTGATTTAAAAGCGTCAGTAGACTTTGCAGTATACAATACATCTACTGATATTGCATACAACATAGATGAACATAACTCATGGGGCAAAGCAGAGATAGGTAGAACTTGGTGGGATACCAGTAAGGTAAGATATTATGACTATGAACAAGGTGATAATGCATATCGTGCGAGAATGTGGGGCAAGCAATTCCCTGCTTCAAGTATTGATGTATACGAATGGACAAAGAGTTCAGTGCATCCAGAAGATTGGGCAGATGCAGTTAAGTCTAGCACAGAACAATATGGTGTAGTAGCAACTGGTGAAGTATACAGTGTGTTTGATAAATCAATCAATGAAAGTTTATATTATTATGTTACATTGAATGAATGGAATGATATACTTAAAAAGTACGATGTGGTATATTATTTCTGGGTTCAGAACAAAACCAATACAGAAGATAATCGTTCATTGACAGTAACACAGATTGCAAGTATCATATCTAATCCAACTGATAATGGTATCACATGGTGCGCTGCTATTGATAGTAATGCTATGATTGTTAACAATGTAAAATATATGATTGGTGACAAGGGAAGTGTGCTGCAAGTAAATATGAAACCTACTGTTGTAGACGCTACACCTCATAGTGAATCATCACATAGTATTTGGACATCAATCAAAGAAAATGTTGACAGCATTCCTGATTACTGGTATATTGGTATGCGCGATAACTTAACAGAAGAAGTAGTTAAAACATCAAACTTTGTTTTGGGTGAGTTACCAGCAGATGAATTAACAGTGGGACAAGCATTGCCTTCTATTAATTTACACGAATACAATCGCTATGGTGATGATCGTAAACTACGATTTAATAATAAGACATATTCACAAGGTTGGTTTAAAGATACATGGACTGCTCGTAGAGAAGCAATCGTTGCTATCAACAGTCTATTAAAATCACAGAACTTAATTCAAGAGTTGGATGGTAGATGGGATAGAACAATTGGTTCAGTCGTAGATTCATCTGGTATTAATTTGGATATGACAACTCTTTGGGATTATACAGATTTTGTTCATGCAGATAGAACAGTAGGTACAGTACCTACGATTCATGTTACTTCGTATGATGCATTAGCGGCTATTGATACTAACAGTCATACAATCGCATTGTTCAATATTGAAGGTGACATAACTCAGTTAGACAAGAGTGAGATATTTGAATGGAATACCAATCTAAGAATCTGGGTTCTTGTTGAAAAGAAAAATGCAACAATCGCATTTAATGACTTCTTATATAATAAGAATTTATTCAACGGGTGGGATGGTGACAAAGGTTGGACAGGAACCAATTGGGATAGCAATCCAGCAGCATTTATGCAGCATGTAATATACGCTTGTCGTTATGATTTGTTCGTAGAAGAATATATTAATAACTTCAATAAACTGTTCTTTGCAATAGTGAAATACGCAGTATCAGAACATGATATGGTTGATTGGGTTTATAAGACAACCTATGTACATCTTAATATTGTTACAGATATTGAAACTGGTAAGAATAAAACCACAAAATATAATCGTTCAGTTCTTAATGAGGTATCTGGTTATATAAATACTGTGAAGCCATTCCATACCAAAGTCAAGACAGTACTAGAATCTTATAAGTCTAATGATAAGTTATCTGCGAAAGTAGAGGAACTTAGTAGGACTATGAAAATCACAATGGATACTGGTGATTATTTAGATCATACTAAGTATGATACTGAAAATACTGTTATCTCTTCTAGTTTCACTGATACACCATCAGATATAATTGAAAGTACATTTACTGACACACTAACTGATGAGATACATAGTGTACCATTCATCAGTCTTAGTAATTTAAATAATGTGTATAATGAATACAGACGTTCTAATGTAACACCTCAGTTCAATGAACAAGTATCTTTTAAAGTTATAACAAATACAACAGGTAGTGTGGTTGATGCAAATACTCGCACATATGCATACATACAAGATAACTGGTTGAACACAGCAGCATTTAGTCTAAGAGAAGATCGTGAATCTACTATTGATACTGAGATGTCGTATACTGATACTACTATCGCATTACCAACAGGTCATGGTGTTAACTTTAACGCATTAGGTGGATTTGCGTATATTGATGGTGAAATAATTCAGTACACACAAGTCAGTGGTGACAAATTAAATAACATCACACGCGCAATGTTTGGTACTATAAATAGAACACATAGTGCTGGTACATTAATCGTAGATGTAACAAACGAACAATTAGACATATTCAAGACATTGAAGACTTATAACATCAATGGACAATATGGAACTAGTCAACGATTTGCTTATAACACAAGTAAAACAATACTTGATACTACTGTCGTACATAGTGATGTACACGAATTGCAAGCAAGCGGAAAGGGCGTAAGTTAATTATGCTAAATACAGTAACGGAGAATTTTAATGAAACAAATTGTTGATGACAACTCAATGCTAGGAATGGACGGACACGTTCTGATTAGAGACATTGATACAGGCGAAGTATTATTAAACAAGCACAACGCGATTAACTTTTATAATATGTCAATTGCATTGTCAAGTTTATTAGCAAAGAAAGAAGATGATGCATTGGGCGCGTTTAATATCGCAACGTTGGAACTGGGAAATGGCGGTACAACGATAGACGGAAGCGGTAATGTATTCTACAAAACGCCTAATGTTGCAACTACAAATAGTACATTGTACGCACAAACTTATTCTAAAAATGTAGTGCCAGCAGTTGCAGATGTACAGAACAAGATTGATGTAACTACACATGCTGGTCAAGTATATAGTGACACTGTTGTAACAGCAACATTACTTTATGCAGAACCAGCAGCACAGGGTGCAATTGATAATGACAATGGTGCTGGATCTTATGTATTTGATGAAATGGCATTACAAACTGCGTCTGGCAAGTGCTTAACGCATTTGATATTTCATCCAATTGAAAAATCAGCAAATAGACAGTTAGAAATTATATACACCATTCGTATCACGGCGGGGGCTTAATCATGTCATATCCAGTAAACAACTTTGGTAACACAAGTGTAATCACTGTAGATGATGGTGCTGTTAATACAGAAACACATATGCAATTAATAGGAAAAAACTATTACGGGTATGGCGAAGCAATTGCAGAAAATTTTGTACACTTAACAGAACACTTCGCTGGTGAAACAGCACCATTGATATCTAAATCAATCGCAGGACAACTGTGGTATAAGCCCTCCGAGGAAAGATTCTACAAATTTAATGGTACGAATTGGTCAGCATTGGCAGGCGCATCTACTCGTATAGAAACTGTATTAGACTCATCTGATGGTTCACATACTGTTACCGTAATGTATGATGACGCAATCGCTATTTCAGTTCTTAGTTCAGAATTATTCACAGTGAAAACAGGACAGACGTTACAGACAGCATTTCCGATCATAAACATAGGTATCACAATGAATAGTGGTACTGGTTACAAGTTTCATGGTACAGCGACAACAGCACAATATGCTGACTTGGCTGAGTTATATGTTAGTGATGCATCATATGAACCTGGCACTGTTGTTAAAATTGGTGGCGAAGCAGAAGTTACACAAACAACTGAATTATTCTGTGCTAATGTATTTGGTATCGTATCAACTGATCCAGCATACTTAATGAATAGTATGTGCGAAGGTACTACTGTTGCAGTAGCATTAACGGGTCGTGTTCCTTGTAAAGTAATAGGTCTTGTTAAAAAAGGCGACCGTATCTTAGCAAGTGAAGAACCTGGCGTTGCTCGTGTACCAACTGACTATGAGATGAGAGATGTTAAAGATTGGTATCGTATTGTCGGTAGAGCATTGGAAGACAAGACGACCGAAGGTATAGGTTTAGTAGAAGTCGTTGTAGGAGCGAAGTAACAATGCCACCTATTTCAACTGGTGATCTGATAACAGCAGTTCAATTCAATGAACTGGTAACTTCATATAATAAATTATGGGGAGACAATGTGGTATCTGCATTATTTACAGACATCACTACTAAATTTGAAGAGCATTCATGTGGATGGGGACAAGCAAGTGCTGAACCAACTGTAGCGATAACTGACATTATCACAACTGAACATACCAATCAATTATTATCACAAATGAATGCAGGACTGTATCACTACGATGAGACTTCTGCATTGATACCACATTTTAGTACAACGGTGATTGATGCTTCTTATATCACAAGCACCATCGAAGATAAAATTACAGACATGAGTTTAGCGACAAATCGTTTTAAAGCACTAGATGATGCATTTACTCGTACAGAAAAGGTAATCATAGTTTCTGATATTGCCACACCAACATGGACTAATACCATTAATTCAATTGGAAAGGCAGAGTTCGCAAATTATAATGAAGCAAGATATTTTTTCAACGCTGGTGGTAAAATATATATCACGTTAGATCAAGACGGTGTTAATTCAGATGCCAGAAGTTGGGATAGTATGTTTGACACAACTGGTGTGATTAATGTAAGAGCAGTCGATACAGTTAACGAAGGTAGCAACGTGGTTGCTGTAACTAAAGGATTCTATGACATTACTCCAAATGGTGCATACACTGAGGTTTTTTCTGTAAGTGGATATGTAGCGGCTGGTGAGTACTCAGGTAGTGCATACTCTAACAGAAGTATTAAGGTATCGCTGAAAGCAGACGAGGTGGGTGGAAAATTTAATGTTTACATTAAAGTAACACTAACTGACGATGTGACATCTGGTACAATCAATGCAGAACTGACTTGTGATTTTGGATATGTAAATCAACATACAACACCTGTGCTACTTGGTGACAGTAATGACGCACCTTATACAGCGGGCGCTCATGTATATCAGTTTATTACAAGAACAATACCTACATTAACAGTTGACACATCCTGGACAGTGTAGTATAATATAAATAACTTTAACTACAAAGGAGTTATACTACAATGGATGATCGCTTACAGAAAGCATTAGACTTCTCTAATTATTCACTCACGATATCAAATCAAAAGAAAAACCTAAAGAACCGATTAAATCAAATGCTATTAGTACATCATAACAATGGTGTATTTGTTGCAGATCATACTACCATAAATTTTGTATCATATATGATGACACAACAACAAGGAATGTATATTCTAGACACAAAAGAAAATCCTATCCGTATCCAAGACCTTCCTGCATTTTGTCAGAAATTGGAAGACGCATATGATACTGCTATGAGAGAATATTCAGAGGAATTTGATAAAATCAAAAAACTTCGTAACCTTAATAAATTGCTGGAAGATTAATGACAGAAGGAATTTGTTTCTTTGCTTACAATAATGAGCAAATAGATTACGTTAAGTTAGCAACCATTGCTGCATCATACGCAAAACTAAAATTAAACAAACCAGTATGCTTAATAACTGACGCTGGATCATATTCATGGTTACAACAATCGCAACCTAAAAGTCTAATAGATTCATGCTTTGATCATATCGTATTGACCGATGATGAAATGAAGAAGAATATTCGTACTCACAATGATAGTCCTTGGACGAACTTTCATGCACAATTTAATAACAGTAACAAGCATAAAGTATTTGAGTACACACCATTTGACAAAACTATTCTACTTGATATTGATTACATTCTAAAGACTGATTTTCTAAATATGGCATTCAATTATGAAGGTGTTGCAATGTATAGCAATGCAATCAATATACGCAATGATGTACCTAATTTGTTTGAACGACAATTGTATGATGTGGGTATTCCTATGTGGTGGTCTACTGTAGTATATTTTGACAAGTCAGAAGAAAGCAAAATCTTTTTTGATACTTGGGCACATGTTGCAGACAATTATGACTTCTATCAATATCTTTATAACTTCCCAGGCAAACTATTCAGAACTGATTACTGTACTAGTATAGCAATACACATTATGAATGGTATGATGTCTGGTGATGTAGTACACGACTTTGGTGGATTACCTATGCAGAACATGTCACAGAATGATGATATTACACAAGTAATAAACTTGAATGAATGGGTGTGCTTGGCGACTGATACGATAGAAGATTGGAAGCAAATCGTAGTACGACATAGCAATCAAGATGTACATGTCATGAACAAACGAGCATTAGATAGAGTAGGTGATAGATTATTGGAGTTGTTATATGAGTAACGGATATGTAATATTAGCATTCACTGCACAAGAACAAAAGGCTGCATCTGCATGTGCGTACAGTATAAAGATTCAGAATCCCAGTGCACATGTGAGTATGATAATTGATTCACTTGATAATTCAAATGATGCATATGAAGAACCATTTGATAACATTATTGAATTGCCGTTTGATGTCGTAAGTGACATTCGTGCAAATGATTGGCAATTAAAATACGTAACACCTTATGATAATACCATTGCTATTGATTGTTACTCCCTCGTAAAAGAAACGCACGATAATCTTTGGGAATATCTTTATAATTATGAAATGTGTTTTAGTATTAAGACAATGGATTTCAAGACTAATATTTCCGATGATGTACCAGAATGGTATGAATCACATGGCATACAGAAAGTATCATCTGACTTGTTTTATTGGAAAAAAGATACACATAAGTCGGATCAATTCTTTTCATTATCTAAGATGTATATGACAGAATGGAAAGATGTATTGAGAGAATTTATACAGTTTCAATATATACCAACTGACTATGATTCACATTTAATGCACTCATTTATTATTTCACATCTTGGGTTGTATAATGATGTGACACCACACCATGCAAATATCCTTGAGATTATTGACATGAAATTAATGACTAAATATTTAAAAGAGAGTGATAGAATAGAAAACAATTGGTCGGACTATATCAATGTATGGATTAGTGCAGACGCGAAGTTGAAGATACAGAACTACGCAATCAATAATACTATTTTTTATAAAGACACAACATTCATAACAGACGAGATATATGACGAACACCGAAAGCATTACAATACCCAAAACACCTTGGTGGATTAAATACCAAACCGATACTGGTAAGGTAATTGGATTGTCGTCTAATGAATTAAAATCTACCAGCAAGAAGCATGGTGTCACCACTACGTATAATGAATTATGTCGCAAATTGATAAGGGGAACTGTACCTTTCAAAGCGTGTAGTGTTGTCTGGGATGTAGAAAGCGAAGCATGGGATATTGATCTAAAGCAAGATGTACTATCTATAAATCAATCAAATACAAATTTTCTATATCAAATTCAAGAAAAACCAGCAACTAAATCTGATGTATTGATTCGTGTATACAAGAAAGAACATATCGTGGAAGTGTCAGTTAATATTGAAAACATAAAGAAGTCAATGAACTTAACTGCTATTAATGATATTGCTAATAAAGAAAACGCATTGCTCAATTTATATTTCACAAAGAAGAATGATCCCGATTATCTGATTCAATCAGTTGAAGTTGACCCGTTATTGTTATTCAAACGAAAGTCAGCACAGTTTAAATTACCAACAGATTGGGATGATGTATCATTGTTCACACGACCTATATTTAAAAATTACAGTCTTGAAATATTTGAAAGATACATTCCAACAAGATTGACTGAGAATAAGAGTACATTGTTACAGCATTCAGTTACAAGCGACAAAGATGCACACTTATTAATTACAGCAGCAGATAATACAATTCATATACATAGTAACCTAGATGCAAAGCAAAGTTACTTATTGGATACACATAAATTTACAGATTCAATGTTACAATTTTTAGTGTGTGATGAATCAATAGATAACTTTGTAGGTGCGTTTGAAGTACCAGCAAAGCATATAATAAACGAAGATGATATAAGCATTGATGTAGATTTTGACATTCCGTTGAAACCATTATTCATTTTCAAGAACAAACATATAGCAGTTAATTTTACAGGAGATAGTAATGACTAATATGGTAAGCGTGAATGATTTTGATATCATTTACATAAGTTATGATGAACCAAACGCAGATGAAAACTTTGCAGACTTGTTAGACAAGTGTCCATGGGCACTACGTAGTCATGGTGTATGGGGAAGTGATGCAGCACATAAAGCAGCAGCCGCATTATCTGACACAGATCGTTTCATCACAATAGATGCTGACAATATCGTAGACCCAAACTTCTTTAATGTTGAATTGGATATGGATAAGATAGGTAACACTGATGTTGTTAGTTGGGCTGGTAAGAATGAAATCAATGGTTTGATTTATGGCAATGGTGGAATTAAGTGTTGGCCCAAACCAGTTGTAGAACAGATGCGTACACATGAAGCAGCACCCGAAGGTGATAAGCGTGCACAGGTAGACTTCTGTTGGAACATCAATTATGTGCAAATGAACAATGTATATTGTAATGTAATGAACAATGCAAGTCCTCTACAAGCATGGCGTGCAGGATTCCGTGAAGGTGTTAAGATGGGACTAGTTGATGGTGACATAGTAGACCCATCAAAGTTGAAAGAATCAGTACATAAGAAAAACTATCAACGATTACTTACATGGATGTCTGTAGGTGAAGACTCACTGAATGGATTGTGGGCAGTCTATGGTGCACGATTAGGTTGTCATATGACCAATGTACTCAGAAAAGATTGGGATTGGAAAAATGTACGAGACTTTGATTGGTTGACTAATTATTTCAATGATGAGATTTTCCCACAGTTCGAAGGTGGTGATCAGTTGTGTTCGCGTACTGGTGGTAAGTGGGATCTAGATAAATTGAAAACCGAAACAATTAGATTAGGTATTGAGTTACAGCGTGAATTGCAATTAGAAATAGCAGACTTAGACGTGAATGGTTCTAAGTTTTTCAAGACTGTTCAGATCAATCCTAGTCGGTTGGGTGCACAGATCAGAGAGGATCAAGTGACTGACACAATTGAATAATCAATTCAATGATGATATAGTGCAGATGTGGTCCTCGCCTCATCAAGTTAATGTAATATACTCGCCTGGTATGGGAGGGTATTTCTTTCACGATTTAGTTAGTGCAATTATAGGATTAATTAAATTTGAAGTAACTCCGTTGCCTAGCAACGAATATACTTATGCATTGAAAATGCATGACATTATAGAGCGTCATCATCCACATGATATATATGATATAGATACATTCAAAGGACGAGTTAATTTATTCATAAATTCAAATGATATTAAGATGATATATTATGCTCGCGCCTTAAAAGAAATGAAAATAGCATATGAACAAGACACCCTTGATTCATTGCATGTACGATTTAATATTGACCTTGTACCTAATAAAATACGAACAGATGGAGATTATTATGAAGGCACCCTTTGTAATTCATATTACGAAACACTGTTATCTGATACGTCTAATATTATAATGATGAATTATGAAAGTCTATTTTTAAAACAAGATGTTGATGTTATTAATCAATTATTAATTACGATTCGTGAATTTATAAAACAAGATACATTATCGGTAGTAGAAATTCAACAAATCATAAGACGGTATTCAGCGAGAAACTTTGAATTGCTTGCAAAGACTGATTTTGATTTTGACGAAATGGGATACAGTGTGGATTACTTCAAGGAATAATATATGATGAAAGCAATACTAGCAGCAGACAGAAATTGGGGCATTGGAAAAGATGGTACAATGCCTTGGCCCCATAATTCAGATGATCTTGCATGGTTCAAAGAGTGTACCATAAATTCTAATGTGATCATGGGAAGAAAGACGTGGGATTCATTACCTTTCAAACCATTACCTGATCGTCAGAATATTATCGTATCAAGAAATTTAAATGTTGACGCATACTATAACTGTGCTATAATGGGTATTGATGTATTAAAAGATATTAGTAATACATTAAAAGAACTAGGACAGCGATCATCTGATCCTTCTTGGATTATAGGTGGTGCACAACTTTTAGAAACAATGATACCTTTCATAGATGAAATATGGATTAGTAGGATAGATCATGTATATTCATGTGACACCTTTTTACCATATAAAGAAATTCAAAAATGGTATAGAAGAGTTGATATGCCACACTCAACATTAACACTGGAAAAATGGGTTAAGATAAGATAAAATGAAATACAAAGTTGGTGATTGGGTTGAAGTTAACCGTCCGTCTATTCACGCACATAATCCAAATTCAATAGTAAAAGGCGTTATCACTGGTGGACATGATAGGAAAGACAGCAGTAATTTATATTTCATTGACTGTATCGCGGTTAACGGAAGATTGCATATGAAAGTGTATGAAAAATACATTACATTATTACCAGAAAAAGATGCAATGTTATGCAAACTAGGACATACATACAAACTAGGAAATTAAATGAAACAATATTTACAATCGTTACGTGACGTTGCTGAACAAGGCGAAGCACGTGATGATAGAACAGGCACAGGAACAATAAGTTTATTTGGTCATCAATCCAAATATAATCTACAAGATGGATTTCCAGCAGTGACTACAAAAAAGTTAGCATGGAAATCAGTCGTGAGCGAACTGTTATGGTTCCTTGAAGGATCAACAGATGAACGTAGACTTGCTGAGATACTTTACGGCACATGGGATATTAACAAAAAAACAATCTGGACAGCGAATGCAGACAATCAAGGTGTAGCATTAGGTTATACTAATACAGATGATGTCAAAGAACTAGGACCTGTATATGGTAAGCAATGGGTAGATTTCGGTGGTGTAAATCAGATTGAATGGGCGATCAATGAGATCAAGACTAATCCTGACAGTAGACGTATTATAGTTTCAGCATGGAATCCACCTGAGATTGAAAAGATGGCGCTACCACCATGTCATACGTTGTTCCAATTTTATGTAATGAATGGTAAGTTGAGTTGTCAAATGTATCAGCGCAGTGCTGATATGTTTCTTGGTGTTCCATTTAATATAGCAAGTTATTCATTATTGATTCACATCATAGCAAACATTTGTGATTTAGAAGTGGGAACATTCGTACATACAATCGGTGATGCACATATATATCAAAACCATACTGAGCAAGTAGCCGAGCAATTGACACGAGCGCCGATGGAATCACCGACACTAAATATCAGTAAGAACTTTGAATCATTGGGTGATGTATTAAAATCATCAGTAGATGATTATCAATTATTGGATTACAATCCGATGACGAGTATAAAGGCACCAATGGCGGTATAATGAAACAATCAAAAGTAGTAATTGTGACAGGTGGGTTTGACCCATTGCATAGCGGTCACGTTGCGTACTTCAAAGCAGCCAAGACACTTGGGAATATTCTTATCGTAGGATTAAATTCTGACGAATGGTTAGAACGTAAAAAGGGTAAAGCATTCATGGCATGGAATGAACGACTATGTATAGTTAATAATTTATCTATGGTAGACGAAGTATTCACGTTCATGGATGATGACGATTCTGCTATAAACGTTATTAAGCAAGTCAAAGCACATTATCCGACAAGTGAAATTATTTTTGCGAACGGTGGTGACAGGACTATAACTAACATACCAGAAATGGAAATTGAAGGTATTGAGTTTGTATTCGGCGTAGGTGGTGAAGACAAAAAGAATAGTTCTAGTTGGATACTTGATGAGTGGAAAACACAGAAGACAGATCGCCAGTGGGGTTATTGGAGAGTGTTAGATGACAAGGGTACTGTAAAGGTTAAAGAACTTGTTATCATGCCGGGAAAGAGTTTAAGTAATCAGCGTCATTTATTGCGTAACGAAACATGGCATGTTGTACAGGGTGAGTGTAAAATTCAATTTGACGATAATGGGATGACTACTCATGCAATAGTAGGTGGTATAACTGTTATACCTAAAATGGCATGGCACATGGCATATAACGATACTGATGAACCATGTCATGTGATTGAAATACAATCTGGCGAAAAATGCATTGAAGAAGATATAGAGCGTAAATAATGAAGAAAAAAGCATCCGAGTACGAATGGGATAGAAATTATAGTAACCATGTGATTAATTCATCTGATAATTTAAAAATTGTAGACGATATGCTTTCTGATAAAGGAAAAGGGTTTTGCTTGGCAAAATTCAAGCAAGGTACAATACATTTAGGAACGGGTATGACGCATGCGTGTCACCACCCATCTCCACATAAAATACCATTAGTTGAAATAGAATCTAATCCCGCCTCATTATTTAACACTGAGCATCTTAAAACTGCACGAACAGAAATGCTCAATGATAAGAAACCATCAGAGTGTGACTATTGTTGGCGAGTAGAAGAACGTGGTGGTCTTAGTGATCGCCATTCTAAAAGCATAGAACCTTGGGCATTGGAACATTTTGATGCGGTAACTGAATATAAAGGTGACGAGGATATATATCCTAGTTACCTAGAAGTTAGTTTCAGTAATGCATGTAATCTCAAATGCACATATTGCGGACCAGAATTCAGTAGTAAATGGGTCGAAGAATTAAAAACGAACGGTCCTCTGAAAGTATTAGAAGGAGAATTAGATGAACAATGGGTACAAGGTTGGCAGGATCTAGATTCATTGCAATATAAAAATAGAGAGTTCAATCCTTATATCGATGCCTTTTGGAAATGGTTCCCAGAGGCTTTTAAGCACTTGTCTCATTATCGCATAACGGGTGGTGAACCATTGCTTAGTAAAGAAACATTTAAAAGTATGGATTGGCTAATTGAAAATCCTAATCCTGAATTAGAATTCAGTGTTAACAGTAATTTTAGTGTACCAGAAAAAGTATGGCAACTGTTTGTAGGTAAACTAGAGAAACTAAAAACTGACAATAGAGTTAAGAAAATAACAATATACACAAGCGTAGAAGGATGGGAAGAAAGAGCAGAGTATGCACGAACTGGTTTAGATTTTAAATTATTCAAAAAGCGCACAGAGCAAATTGCTGCAATGGGTAATGTTAGATGTGTTGTCATGGCAGCATTTAATATATTCAGCGTTACCAGTTTCATGCCTCTTCTAGAATGGATACTAGAATTAAAAAAGTTACACAATCCAAGTGAGTCTATGCAAAAATTAGAAGTAACCAATTTTAAGGTACCTCCAGTTGGTGAATCAGCCGTTCATAGATCAGAAAAAAATCCTGATCAATCAATCGTTATTGGAATAGATATTCCATACTTGAGACATCCAGAATTACTAGATGTTCAATTTTGTTCACACGAATTGGTTGATGAATATTTATTGCCATTGATGAATTTTATGGCAGACAATATGACTTGTGATATATGGACAGAACACTCAGGCTTTGAAAAATACGAGATTGAAAAATTAAAAAGGATTGTAGTTAACCGATTGCACTTCAACCCTAAAAATGAAAAAGGTCCAGAACATCTAATAATACATAGAGCAAAGTTTTATGATTATATTAAAGCGCATGATAGACGAAATGCTACATCATTTTTAAAAACATTCCCTGAGATGACAGCGCATTATAATCTATGTGAAGAAGCACATACATTATATCATAGTGATAAGTAAAAAATGAAAATAACATCATCTGATTGTAATAAAAAACTGTATATACTAAAACCTCCAATAGATGACTGGCCTCAAATAGTCTTCAATAATGTTTTGCATAGTTTTAGGTTTATCACAAATGCGGTATCTATATCAACTCCGATTAAAAATTCACAGTCAACACAGATATTATGGTTTCATAACACTGGTGACTATAGATCCCATCCATTTTGTAATATGTATGATGGAACTGTGCTAGATTCAATTCCATCAGATTGGTATGAAGATATAAATGAAGGTCGCATTCACATCATAATTAATACATCAGAAGAAAGTTGGGGACCAGTATATGAAGGTAAGATAAATCATGTTGAGTCAGTAGACGTACATCTAAACTTAGCAAATGCCGCGAACCGACTTGGGTTAAATCCAAAGTGCATAACATGGATTACAGGTGATCTCAATGCAGAAGCACATTGTGTCGACAGTGAAATAAATGTAAAAAGTGTATGTTGGTTTAAGCATAGTTTTGTTAGAATGATTGCAGATGAAACAGATAGTCATATAACTAAATTTAAAAATAAAAACAAAAACCCATCTAACTGGATGATATTTCTTAACAGGTGGCCCAAGGTACACCGTAGTTATGTAAGCGCAAGATTTTGGCAACTAGGCAAAGATGAACAATATTGGAAAATTAATGACATGTTATGGAGTTTACCAAAAGATTTGCATGGAAAGAATGTGTGCAATGCATACTGTGATTTGAAATATAAAAAAGATACATATGATGACACATTTGATAAAAAGAACTTAATTGATTGGGGTAAATTTAGAGATAGTTCATTAGATTTGTATTATCATCTACCATTCAAAGTAGATAATATTAATAAAGATACAAATGATTGCGCTAGTATAGACGCAGTTGATAGTATACAGGAATTGTATCAATCTTCTAAGTTTAGTTTGATTAGCGAAACATGGGCAGAAGGAGGAAAAGCATTTATAAGCGAAGCAATATTCATGGCAATTGCGTTTGGTGTTCCATTTATAGTATTGGCAAATGCTGGAGTATTGAATAAGTTGAAAGAGTTTGGGTTTAAAACATATGATACAATATTTGATGAAAGTTATGATCTGATAGAAGATGACATTGAAAGATGGGAGGCGGTTATATCAGAAGTAGCACGTATAAGTAGATTATCAGATGATGATCATGTAGACATGCGTGATTCAGTTAATAACATCGTAGATTTTAATTACAACAAAATGTATGAAATCGCAGACTTAGCAGAACTTGAATTTTATAATTGGTTAAATACATTATAGAAAAAAAGGATTTAATATAATGAAATTATTAGTTGCTGGTTGTAGTTTTAGTGATCGCACACACGTGATAAAATCATATGGAGACTACCTATCTGAAATCATGGGTGCAACATATATACACGAGGGCGCTGGTTGTGGTAGCAATGCTAGGATGTGGCGCGTAGTAACAAATGCTATCATGAATGGTTCACTTACAAGCAATGATCTATTGATTGTGCAATACACTCAAATAACTAGAAATGAATTTTGGACAACATCAGAAGATCCATCACTATCACAAATACCAATCGTACCTAACAAAATACGAGCAATTAATCCTAGAGATTCATTTAGCGATGATGGTGATATATTACGCTATAAACCTGGATCGCATGCATGGCAAAAAAATAAGAATGAAAGGGATTTTTTTAAAATGAAAGAAGAACACCATACATCTAATTTATTTTCATTTGAACAAAGTAAAATACAGAATTTTAATTTCCAACACATGTTAAAAATTAATAATATACCTGTTATCTTTTTGAAAGCATTGAATTATGGTTACGAGATACACAATGATAACTATTTTGAATTTATTGAATATAGTTACACTGATCAAATGCTTGCAGAAAAAAATCATGATCTGACTGACAGTGATCCTTATCATGTCAATCAAAGAGGTCATGAGTTTATCGCAGACGAGTTATATAAAATATATACAAATAGTTTAGAGAAGATATAGTTTTAATAAATAATAATAAGTAGAGGACATCTGATAATGAATATATGTTTCATCGGCACAGGAAAGCTAGGAATGCCATGTGCCGAATCAATAGCAAGAACAGGACATAACGTAACAGGGTATGATGTGATAGATCACACTAGCACCCTTGTAAATATGCACCCCACAATATATAGCGCAGTGAAAGACAGTGACATAGTGTTTGTGGCTGTGCCGACACCACATGATTTAGATTATGATGGTAGAACACCAACCGCACATCTAGAACCAAAAGACTTTGATTATGATATAGTAAAGAGTGTGCTAACAGAAGCAAACAATCATATGACAAAGGATCAGTTGCTAGTTCTTATCAGTACGGTGTTGCCGGGAACGGTACGTAGGCAATTCGTTGATCTTATTCCGAATACTAGATTTATATATAACCCTTACTTGATTGCTATGGGAAGTGTTGCATGGGATATGGTTAACCCTGAGATGGTTATGATTGGAACAGAAGACGGTAGTGAAACTGGTGACGCTAGTATGTTAGTTGAATTTTATAAGACTATCATGGAAAATGATCCTCGCTATGAGATCGGTACTTGGGACGAATGTGAATGTATTAAAGTATTTTACAATACATTCATTAGTGCTAAAATAGGACTTGTTAATATGATACAAGATGTAGCACAAAAGCAAGGAAACATTAATGTAGACGTTGTGACTGATGCGCTTGCAGCAAGTACTATGCGTATCATGGGACCGCAATATATGAAAGCAGGTATGGGTGATGGTGGTGGTTGTCATCCTCGTGACAATATCGCACTTCGTTATATGGCAGAAGAATTAAATTTAGGTTATGATTTGTTTGACAGTATAATGGGAGCGAGAGAAATACAAGCGAAAAATATTGCGTTAGAATTAGTAAAACATTCCATACAAAATGGTATGCAGATTGTCATACATGGCAAAGCATACAAGCCACACGTGGAGTATTGTGATGGTAGTTATAGTTTGCTAATTGGACATTACTGTAAAGCAGCAGGACATGACGTAATCTACGTAGACCCGTTAACTGGTGATGATTATTCTCCTACTGAACCTTGTGTGTTCTTATTAGCACATAGTGCGAGTACTACCTACAAATATATCAGTTCTACTAACGAAGATACAATGTATTGCAGTATACCTATGGGAAGTATTGTGATTGATCCTTGGCGTTCGTATGTTAATAATGATTGCCAAGTAATACACTATGGCAATACTAGAAATGTATAATGATAAATTTATAATATTGGGAAATGATTCTGCTGACCAAGATTACATTCGTCTAGGCATACCAGACTCATACCACAGTGGCATGACCCATTGGCAACAACAAGAATTTGAAATAAAGTTCAATGAAAAAAATATATTTGAAATTAAAGAAATTAACAATATACCGCTTGGTAGCAAATATATTATATACTGTTCTGTATATAGTCATTTAATTAATTTAATACGACCTGGCGATGACACCAAATACAAATACGATTTTGTAAATCACGTGGGTGGCTCATGTGGTAATATTGCGGTAGAGTGTATTCTACCAGAAAGGATTTTAAAAGACTCATTAGATGGGAATGTTTTATGGATAATAAACCATGACACCGAATCAGAAATAGCAACATTATTTCATTACGACATTCTATATAAATCATTGGGTTGTAGTAGACACCCTGATAATATTGTATTACTTACTGGTGCTTCGTTGGACTATATGTATGAAGATCAATCTCTAATGGATATAACAAGAATACAATTTAATAGTTTGCTTACTTTTTTAAAAATAGGCAATACTGATAATTTTATCGCAAACAAATTAAATGATATTAATAATAAAAAGATTGTAAAATACAAGAGTTTATGTTATAATAGAGTTCCTAAGAAACATCGTATGATAATTTTATCTCATATGCTACAGCGAGAATACATAACTGATTGTATTCATAGCCTGGGTTTGACGATCTATGGTGAAATATCAAGATTATTCATATCAGATGAACCTAGTAAATATGGATACTTACAAGAATCATTTAATAAAATATGTGATCTAAATGAAAATATTGTCGCAGTAATGGAAGAAGATATTGATCTAACTATAAACCATGCTGGTACCATGAATTATACACACCCACTGAATTCTAGTTTCCATGTAGTCACTGAATCTTGCACTACCGATTACACGTTCATAACTGAAAAATCGTACAAGCCATTTGTAATGATGCAACCATTCATACAATTCGGTAGCGTAAACAATATTCAACAATTGCGACAAATGGGATTTAGAGTATTTGACAAATGGATAAACCATAGTTACGATGGAATACGAGATGATCATGGCAGAATGCAAAGATTCCTAATTGAACTGGATAGATTACATGGCATTGATCATGAAGAATGGGCGAATATGCTATATGATATGAGAGAAGATTTATATTTTAATTTTAATTTAATAAACAAAATGAGACTAGATAATCCACCACTGCGATTAATTACAATATTATACGATTTTGCAAATGAGAACTATACATGATTTTAATAACTGGTGCTAACGGATTTATAGGAAAGCGACTACGCGATTACGTAGACTGTGTTACAGTTGATTACAATAACTGTGACTACAATGGAGACTTAACTGACATGAACTTTGTTAATAGTTTACCCGATGTTGACACTGTCATACACTTAGCAGCATTCAATAGCACAAAGAACTTTTACAGCACACCGTTTAGTGTCATTGATAGTATCGTGACTCCAACTATGAACTTACTCAAGCGTTATCCAACTGCTCACTTCGTGTATGCAAGTAGCAGCGAAGGATATGCTAGCACAGTAAATCAAGGTTGGGCATCTGTACCAACACCAGAAAATGTTGCTCTCACAATAGAAGACATTACTAATCCACGATGGTGCTATGCTAGTGGCAAGATTGCAATGGAAAGCGCAGTCATCAGTAACAGCATAGAGAACAAAGGTACTTATACTATAATACGTTTTCATAATATTTACGGTCCCGGACAATTGAATCACTTTATACCTGAGTTTATAGATAGATTAAATAATGGCGACAATGTATTGTATGGTCATAGTGACACAAGAAGTTTTTGCTACATAGACGATGCATGTGAACTTATTAAGAGAGTACATCAAACTGAGAATGAAATAATTAATATTGGGTCAGACACAGAAACAACTATACTAGATGTAGCACATCAGATAATGCACCTAATGAATATAGATACATCAACACTGAAAATTGAAGACGGACAAGTAGGTAGCACACCTCGCAGAGCCGCAGACATTACCAAATTACAAACCCTAGTACCTAAATTTAAATACACTACCCTGTCAGAAGGATTATCAAAATGCTTGTAACAAGTGATAGCATGATTGGAACTAGACCAACACAATTAATTATACCTAACAAGGTTAACCTAGTAATGATAATTTGCAATCATTGTCCTTATGTATTGTTTAGAATGGACGCTATCAGTCAGTTAGTTAAAGATTACAGAGACACAGTTAGAATTGTAGCAGTGAACAGCAATGACCCAAGTCCAGACACAGATGATAGCAGTCCAGAAGACTCGGTAGAGTTTATGCCAGCATTTGTAGAACGATGGGATCTAGGGTGCGCATACGTACATGACAACGATCAAAGCATTGCACGAGAGTATGGTGCAGTGTGTACTCCTGAATTTTATGTGGTTGACACCAATGGTATAATTGTTTATCATGGCGAACTAGATCCCAGTCATACCTCAAATAAATTAATGCCAACTGGTAGTAGTGTTAGGCATGCATTAGATTTAACCTTGGTTGATAAACCAATTAATTGGGAACCTATACCAAGTTTCGGATGTAGTGTGAAATGGAAAAAAGATTGATATGAATATAGGTATCATAGGTAGCAACGGGATTGTAGGCGCAGCATTGAATGCAGGCTTTACTCGTCTTGGATTCACAGTGACTTGTCACGATACTATCATGGATACCCGACTAGAAGATGTGGTAACAACTGAGATAGTATACATATGTGTTCCCACCCCATCTAATGAAGATGGTAGTTGTAACACAAGTATAGTAGAATCAGTAGTAGACGAATTGTATGAATTAGAATACAAAGGTGTCATTGCAATTAAAAGCACGATAGAACCAGGAACTACACAACGACTAATAACCAAGCATAATGATCAGATAGTTTTTGTTCCTGAATTTCTAAAAGAACGTAGTGCAGAATATGATTTCGTTTTTAATCATCGGTTGTTATTGGTTGGCACTAATAATGTTAATCACTATTATCTAGTGCAATGCACACATGGCAATTATCCTCAAGACTCTATGAGAGTAACACCAGTTGAAGCAGAGATGATGAAATATTATTGGAATACATTTAATGCAACACGTATAACATTTGCCAATGTATTCTATGAAATATGCCAATCAACTGGGGCAGAATACGATAGAGTAAAAGAAGCATTTATACGATGCAGTGATATGCCAGATGAATACTTAGATGTAAAACCAGAGTTACGTGGTTACGGTGGTGCATGTTTGCCAAAAGATGTAACTGCGACACAGCAATTATGTGACCAACATAAACTACCTTTAAGTTTTTTTAAAAGTGTAGATGAAACAAATGCCCTATTCCAAGTCACCGTGTTTAAAGGTATGAGAAAATAATGACACATTGCATAAATGGATATCTAACAGATAACCATATAGAATATCTACTTGAACCTACCAAGACATCAATGGTAATCAGTGATATAACACAATTAGGATATTGGGACAACGTAGAATTCGATAAACATATAACCCAATGCTTAGTAGCGTTTACTAATATAATAAATGATAACCCTGCTATAATAACTTGCATGCAATCATCTCGTGTAATATTCAGTAGTCTTGGTCCCATACACCCCGAACTTGATTCATTATTGAAAGAGAATGACGTATCATATGAAATAGTATCACCTAATCATATTAATTATGGAAGTTCATACGCACCACCAAGAAACATACTTGTGTGGGGTATACATGCAGACTTATGTATTCTTGATCATAGTATGGCGATAACTAGATACAGTAACATAACTCGCGCTATTATTTTAGAAGATGCAACACAATCATTGCGTCTTGATAGACACGATGGTATGCTTTTATTATCACGACATTTGCCCAACATAGATGTAGTATCAAAGAACGCGAGGTTCGTAATATGAAAAATGTAACCGTAATGAAACCAGATGTGTTCACAGATCATAGAGGCACTATTCGAAGTTTCTTCCCTGATGAAAACATTGTTGAATACAATCTAATGATCACCAAGAAAGGTGATGAGCGAGGCTATCATTTTCACCCACACTTCATTGAATATATGCTAGTAGTAGAAGGAGTTGGTAAGTTCAGAGAATATGGTGATGAGGTGCATGAAGTATTATTGCATGTAGGTGATAGTATTAGAATACCTAAAGATACTGCACATACATTCATTGCATTGACTGACTTCAAGTTTGTCAGTATGCTCACAAAACGATGGAACGATAGTAACCCCCCAATAATAAAGGTAGATGAAAATGGAAATGAAATTACATCTTAACTCTAGCAACACAATAATAATACAATTAGTTGATAGTCATTTGATTCATCAGTGGGTTAGAGAATTCTGCTCACATGAACTAGAAGAAACAGAAACAATTATGTCATTTCAGAATAGACTACATACATTTGATAAAACTAAATTTGATTATCTATATGAAAAATTGCAAAATGGTATAGCAGCATACAATGGTCCCGTGTATAACACTGGAGATAAACAACACATATTAAATAAATTACATCATTGGTGTGTTGAATATGTGAATTCCATACACGACAGTCCTGACAGAAGTCAAATGTATCACACCAACGTCAGTAATCTAAATATCCTAAACGATCTTTGTCATCAATGCGAATCAACATTGGCAGACGGTAATAGAATATTACCAACTACATGTAGCAATCCAATATGGGATCAACAACTATTACCAGCAAAGTATATACCATTAACTAACGAATGGTTGGATTTATTAACAACCAACAAGTATGATGTTTATATCGCCAAGCGACTATTAGGAAAAGATTATCGTGAAGCATATAGAGACAACGATGACCCAACATATAATGAGGTGCAAGCATTTGGTGATCAAGTCCCACTTGCATTTGAATTTGATCCTATCAACTGTTGGAATGATTTATACAATAGTAAATCGTTTATAGATTTCTTACCAGTTGATAATACACATACGAACTTAGGAAGAATACCAATTGGTAATATCGTTAACGATATTGATAACATACATAATTTAATACAACACGATAGAATAGACAAAGTGACATACAATGAATCCATTTAATTACGTAACCGAATTTGAAAAACAAATAGCAACATACACTGGTGCGAAATATGCAATAGCAACTGACTGTTGCACACACGCATTGTTTCTTAGTTTGTATTACTATAAGCAACAGAACAATATAACCAATGTTGTGTTACCAAATAATACCTATGTCAGTGTGGCAATGCAATGTAAGCATTTAGGATTAGATGTAGATTTTGTTGACAAAGAATGGATAGGGTGTTATACTATAGAGAACACAAATGTAGTTGATGCTGCACCAAGGTTACATCGTGGGCAATATGAACATGGTACAAGTACCTGCATCAGTTTTCAGTTTAAGAAAATACTTAGCACAACACGCGGAGGTATGATTCTCACGGACGATTTAGACTTCTACCATTGGGCGCAACGCGCTACTCATGATGGACGAGATATGAATATTCCATATGAACAAGATAACATTACATTTATTGGGTGGCATTATTTTATGACACCAGAGATTGCACAAGTCGGATTAGCAAAGTTACAAATACTACCAGACTACAATGAAGATTGTGCTGGCAGTCATACTTATCCTGACATAAGTTACACAAAGGGATTAATATGAGACAAGTAAAAAAAGTAACAGAGTGTCGTAGTTGCGGCACAGATAACATGGACACCGTGTTTGATATAGGTGAACTAAAAATAAATGCTTTTACTGTAGAACCAAATACAGATGTAGGAAGCGCACCACTCACATTGGTACATTGCACCGAATGTGATTTAATTCAATTAGATCACACAGTACGTGAGCAAGAACTGTATGAGAACTATTGGTACTTGTCACGTCTAAATCAAAAGATTGTTGATAACCTTCACAGTATTGTAGATGACATTAGTAGCGAAGTGGGATTAGGTAAAGGCGACATCGTACTTGATATTGGTGCTAACGATGGAACACTGCTTAGTAAATATGACAGCAAAGAAGTTGTGCGTGTTGGGTGTGATCCTGCAAAGAATATTCACCTTGAACTAGTAAAGCATACAGATATTATGATAGGTGATTTTTTCAACTATGATAACTGGGTAAGTCGTGTAGGTAACAAGACAGCACGTGCTATCACAACGGTTGCTATGTTCTATGACTTAGATGACCCAAATAGTTTCGTAGCAGATATAAAGAAAGTATTAGCGAATGATGGTGTATGGTTATGTCAGTTAATGACAGCAGCACCTATGCTTAATAGCAATGACTTAGGCAATGTGATACATGAACATATAGAGTATTATAGTTTCAAGAGCCTTGTCATATTAATGGAACGTCACGGATTAGAAATATATAAAGTTCTAGAGAATGATATTAATGGCGGTAGTTACCAGTTGTATATTAGACATTACTCAAGTGGCAGTATTGAATATGCAGAAGATATTACACCAGAACGTATCTCACAATGGGCTGATGATATTGCAAAGAATCGTGATGATACTGTAGAGTTTTTGCGGGATGTAGTTGCTGATGGTAAGAAAGTTTATATCATGGGCGCAAGTACAAAAGGCAATACCATAATGCAATACTATGGATTAGACAGTAAATTAATATCTGGTGCAGCAGAAATACATCCTGATAAAATTGGAAAATATCTAGTAGGAAGTAGCATACCTATTGTTCACGAAGATGATGCAAAGAACGATGCTGATTATTTCCTAGTGTTTCCATTCCACTTCAAAGACTTATTCGTTAATCGTATTATGAAAGATTGGATCTCACAAGGAGGAAAGTTAATATTTTGTACACCAACGTTTGAAGTAATATAAATAATATCATGTCCATATTAATCATATTTGACTTTGACGGAACACTCATTGACTGTAAAGAATTACACCAATCTGGATTCAATCAAGCAGATACCATACAATACATTAAGACGTTACTATAACTGGATATATTATGAAACTAATAATGCCAATGGCGGGACTAGGCAGCCGCTTTGAAGAACAAATTAAACCATTAATCAATGTCAATGGCGTACCTATGTTCGTTAATAGCGAGAGATGCCTAAAGATGCAATTCGATGAATATATCTTCATCACTCGTATAGAACATAATCTAAAAGAAATAATACATCAGTACTACCCACATGCTCATGTAATCGAAATAGACTATACCACCGAAGGCACC
>Ga0209279_10000158_pt1 | contig 46363 bp, 59 predicted proteins | sample CoawatmetaG00DNA_3_FD_187508 | JGI IMG/M metagenome (GOLD analysis project Ga0209279, IMG submission 187508) | Marine microbial communities from the West Antarctic Peninsula - Coastal water metaG006-DNA (SPAdes) (version 2) | ecosystem: Environmental > Aquatic > Marine > Coastal ...
ATATAGAATATAAGGTACTAATCAATATACCTTATTCATCAATACAATAATAAGAGAGTCTACTTATGCCTCAACAACAATTCAAAGGTTACAGTCAAGATCAGATGAAGCGTATTGCTTCTAAGCTGGGGCATACTGGTGACTTAAATACATTCAATAACTATCTAGATTCTAACCCTAAAGCATTAGGTAAGTATAACCAATTGAAGGATGCTGCTGTTAAGCGTTATGCCAAAGGCGGTGTGGTTAAGCGTTATGCCAAAGGCGGTGCGGTTGGAACAGCAAGAATTTATGCAGATGCTAAATCTTATCTGGCTCGTAAGGCTACGGAAAATCAGGACATGGTGGATTACTTAAAAAGGGAGTTAGCATCCGGTACTCTTACTACAAGTAATCTTGAGAGAACAAAGAATAATCTTACTAGCTACGAAGAAATTGTTGTTGGAAATAACGCTGCTATTGCTGCGGGTCTTACTGGTAATGCTGCTTTAAAGGCTGCGGGTGTTTCTAAAGATGATATTGAGAAATATGGTACTAAGACTGATGATATTGAGGAAAAGACTCCTAGGTACCAGCCAACTGGCAATGCTACCACTACAGCTGGTACTGATGTTGGTGGTGCTGTTCAGAAGTTATTCCAACAACACCTAGGTAGATCAGCAGGTTCTGAAGGTGCAGACTACTATGCTACTAAGTACCAGACAATGCTAGATGATAACATAGACCCTGCAACAGCTATGAGTGCCATAGGTGGAGAGCTACAGAGATCTACTGAAGGGCAGCAAAGGGCAGCAGCAGTGGCTGCAGGTAATGTAGACTTCCAAAGGTACGTAGCACCTTCCGAACAGGTAGCTACAGGAGTTGACTATAAGACTACTACAGAGTCTATTGATGCCTTAGGACGTACAGGTGACAACACTGCAGCAGATACAGCAGCCATACAACAGATATATCAGAACCAACTAGGTCGTGCTGCTGGAACAAAGGGTGCAGACTATTATGCTGATCTCCTGGCTGGAGGTACTAACCTTGACACTATACGTGGGCAGATTGCAGGTTCACCTGAGGCAGGTACATACAACACAACAGGACAGCAGCAGTATGTAGCACTTGCTGATCAAATTTATGGTGTTAAATACAATGAGACAGGAACAGGTAATGTAGGAGGTGGAGTGTCACCTTTACCTCCTGAAGATACTGGTGATGATACTGGTGATGATACTGGTGATGATGGAATAACTTTTGATAAATATCAAACAATACAAGAGACCACAAAAAATCAAAGCCTTCTTCCTGAATTAGCAATTGGTGCAAAGACTACAAGTACACCTATAGGTACTAACCCTAATCAATTGTTAGACACTTCTAAAGGTGCAGTAGATAATACCGCAAAAGGATTGCCAACTGCCACAGCAGGTACAGGCATTGCAGGTAGTGCATCAGCCATAAATACATCTGCCGTAAACAAGCAAGGTGCTACTACAGCTACAGACTCTACTGTTACTACTATGTTAGCTGGAACTAATGCAGCTACTGGCACTATAAATGATAATAATAAAGTAGTAGGTCAAGAGCAGACTACTAGTGCTGTTAGTGATTTGACTGCAGCACAGGCAACAGCTACTACAGTAGAAGGTGCTCCGGTTCGTTCACTACAGGCAGGGGAGGAAGTTGCAGCAGTAGCTAATGCACAAACAGCAGCAGCATTCTCTGAACAAGTACAAGCTGCACAGGCTGATCCTACTTCAAGGGCTACTGTACAGGGTCAACTTGCTACACTAATGACTTCCTTCGATGAAGGTAAGACACCAGCATGGGCAGCAGGGGCTATGCGTAACGTGACTGCTACAATGGCTGCCCGTGGTATTGGTTCATCTAGTATGGCAGGTCAGGCACTCATACAGGCTGCTTTAGAGTCTGCTTTGCCCATTGCTACTGCAGATGCACAAACATATGCTTCATTTGAAATGACTAACCTTAACAATAAGCAGCAACGAGCTATGTTATCAGCACAGCAACGTGCTACCTTTATGGGTCAGGAGTTTGATCAAGACTTTCAAGCAAGGGTGTTTAACTCGACTCGTATTGGAGAGATTGCTAATCTTAACTTTAGTGCATCACAGCAGATTGCCGTTGAGAATGCACAGGTTGCTAACACAGTTAACCTAGCAAACCTTAGTAATAGTCAGGCTAACGTAATGGCAGAGGCAGCAGCATTATCTCAGTTAGAAATGGCAAGCCTCAATAACTTACAACAAGCTCAAGTGCAGAATGCTAAGTCTTTCTTAGATATAGATATGGCTAACTTGAGTAACAAGCAGCAGACTGCCCTATTCAAGGCTCAATCTAGGAGTCAGTCTATACTATCAGATGCAGCAGCAGAGAATGCTAGATCACAGTTCAATGCTACCTCTCAAAATCAAACAGATCAGTTCTTTAAGACTCTTCAAAGTCAGGTGTCTCAGTTTAATGCAGCACAGAACACAGCAGTTAGTCAGTCTAATGCAGGTGATTCTACTGCAGTGAGTAAGTTTAATGCGGAAGTAGCTAACCAACGTCAGCAGTTCAATGCTACAAATGGTTTGATTATTAATCAGTCTAATGCTACTTGGCGTAGAGAGATTGCTACTGCAAACACAGCTTCTACTAACAGGGTCAATGAGATTAATGCTAAGGCAGCTTTAGATATTAGCAATCAAGCATATAGTAACCTATGGCAAGAGTATAGGGATGAAATGGATTGGGGCTACCAAATATTAGAAAATGAAGCTGAAAGAAAAAATGCAATAGCAAGGGCTACTATAGCAGCCGAAGCAGAGAAAGCCAAAGCATCAGGTAATTCTGAGTCTTCTACGTGGGATAACATCGCAGGTCTTGGTATATCTTACTTAAATTATACAGAAGGTAAAACACCGTAACAACATAGGATTAAAATATGTCCAAACATATAGTTAAAATGTATAACAGGTTAGATGCACAGATTAATAAGTCACCGTCTACTAATAGCACGAAGAGTACAGGCCTGATACCTCAAAGGAAAGAGCCAGAGGAAGAGTCTGACATAATTCATTACGTTAAGCAGATCAGAAAGATGAGGGAAAATAACAATGGACTTAAGTAATACTCCAAGCTTTGATGCCCCGATACCAGGTCAATCTCTCACAGGTGAGGTAGGCTCAAAGCCGTGGGAACAGCCCCCTAAGCTAACTACAGTTGACGAGGTTATAAGTAACTACATCCCTATGTTTGAAGATGAAGAGTTTGTTACTGAGCTTCTCAATCAGATGGAAGCTGGCATACCTATCATACCTATTGTTAACATCTTGATTAAGTATAGTGTTATGGATGGTGATCACAGTTTAGATGCTGGCTTACTTGCTGCTCCTGTTATTATAGAGTTGATGATTAACATAGCAGAAGCTTCTGGCATTAAATATGACATAGGAAATAAGACAAAGGGTAAGGTAAAGCCTAGTATGAGTGCTATCTCTATAGCGTTGAAGGACTTGGATTTGCCAGAGGAAGAGACTGAGATAGTAATGGAAATTGAAGAACCATCTATGGGTTTAATGGCTAAGAGAGGGGAAGAAGATGGGGTTTAATTTTAATAACGTAGTGTCTAGTGTAGCAAAGGCAGGGTCTAGTTACCTCGATAGTAAGACAGACGATAAAAAAGCAGAAAGAATAAAAGTAGATGGGGAACTATCTTCTGCTATGAGTAACTTAGCAAGTAATGCTATGAGTGTTAGGGAAAGTAGATACACAGAGAGGCGTAGAATACAGAAGATAATGCAAGACTTCCACAGCGTAGACTATACCCTAGATCAAGGAAAGTTAGAATACATAGGTGGGCTTAGTGAAGAAAGGCGCACTCAATTAATGAATACAGCAACCTCGGTTCAACTAAAGAATAGAGGTCAAACACTATCCGATGTAATGACGCTAGTAGATGACGAGTCTGAGTTTGATGATACGGGTACTCTAATGGATAGGATGGAGGGTGCAGTTATAGAGGCTCCCTTTGATCGTTCTGCCTACTACACACCTAGTGATAGCATGAGTGACTTAGATGTAGATGCTGCTATTGATTCTATGGCTAAAAGATTCACTAATATAACAGGTATGACTCTTGCTAAAGCTAGGGGTATGGCAAGCCTGAGTTTCTCTGAGGTACAGAATAATAGATACAATATTGAATACGTTGAAGAGGACTATAGAAAGAAAAAGGAATTAGAAGTAGATGCGCTTAACAATTATAGGATTACCCTACTAGGTGCAAAAGAAGCTATGGAGGTAACCGGGACTAAGGCATCAGAAATGAAGAGTAATATTGATATTGCAGCTTCAACTTATTATAATTCATTGACAGAGGAAGAAGCACTTGCTTTCAGTCGGTCAGGCGGTGCAGAAAGCCCTATGTTCCTTCGCCAATTTAGTAACACTAACGAATATGTCTCTGCAGTTTCTAGGCAGATAAAGAACACAGTAAAGAGTGGCATGGAAAATGGCAAGTTAAAGTCAGCATACTTAGCTGCTGTTAATCAACAGTTTCCTGGCGCATATGGAGGTGTTGCAGGTAGTGATGCAGAATCCTTAAATGATAGAAAGCTATATTGGGCAGAGGGATTTAGTAAAGATGGAGAACCACAGACAGAAGTAATGTGGGGTGCAAGGATTAAAAAGCTAGCAAAGTATACAAAGGAACAGGCATTTGGCCCAGTACCAGAGGGCTTTGAAGAAACTACAGTTATGGATAATCCTAGCCCACAGGAAAGAAGCTACGAGGCTACTCCTAAAGAAAAAGAAGCGGCTGATACTAGAATGAATCCTAAATTCAAACTATATTCATGGCAGATAGAACAGAAGGAAGTAGAAGATAAGGCTCTTGAAGAAATTAATGCTAGGATAGCGGAGGTAACAGAACAGTTAGCTGGATTGGAAGACAGTGAACTAGAGGCTATAATAGCTGAATCTAAGGGTGACACGGCTAAGGCTGCAGAACTTACTAGTGATCTAGCTGCACTAAAAGAATCCTTAAGTGCGGATATTGAAGATAGAGATTCCTTTATACAAGATTCAAAGTATCAAGATAAGTCTACTATAAGTCGTCAAATGAATAAAAGAACATCTCCTATGACCTTTACTAACACGGGAGAATCTTCTGGTAACGGGCTTATGTCTAACCCTACTATGCCTAGCCTACAGGATTGGCTATCACAATCTAGGTCTTCTAGGGATATTATAAAGGGCATAGAGCGTAGGGCAGACGCGGCTCTTAACTCCGGGGACTCTAACGCTATAAGTTATGTACTAGCAGAGACTAGGAAGTTGGCCTCACAAGACTTTGATACTAGTCACCAGAGAGACTTGAAGAATATAATTGAACAGCTAATAAAGGCGCAAGAGTAATATGGGGTTTAGCTTTGATTTGTCGGCACCTACCGAAGACGAGGATGGTGTACGATTAGGATTTGATACTAGTACAGACGATTCTCCTGCTGGAGGGTTTGATACAAGGGATTCTAGTAGACAAACTACACTAGGATTTGATCTATCTGAGGATAATGTAGAGGGTAAGTTTGACTTCTCTTTATCTGATGATAGTGATATCTTTGGTAAATCTGCCACACCTGCTGCAGTAGAGGAAGAACCTAGTGTGAACCTCACTAAACTTGGGGAAGACTATAGCATAGAGAACCTTGCCAAGCATGACGGTATAGCTCAGTTGGCTTCATCTATCATGGAAGACAGGGAAGGTGAAGGGCAGAAGGACACAGAGACTAACGAGGATATTATAGAACGATACATGACCCACATGAGGTATGTATCCCTTAACACAGTAGATGTTTTTCAAGAAGTGGATTACATTAAAGGCCTTAGTAAAAAGAAGAAAGATAACTACGGCATTATGATGGGCATATATGAGCAGATGCCAAGCTTCATGGAAGAGGGGGGTGGTAGTGCTACCTCCGGTGTACTAGACATTATAGGCTCTATAGTATCTGACCCTACTCAAATAGCTAGTATGATAATAGGTGGCCCTGTAGGTAGTGCTGCAGCTTTAGCAGCTAGGCAAGCAGGTAAGTCTATGCTTAGCAAGGCTGTTATGGGTCATGTACTTAAGAACAACTTAGCACGTATAACCACAGCCACTAGTCTTGAAGGCCTGACAGGTGCTATGCATGAGTCTCAAAGGCAAGAGCTAAACATTGAAGTAGGTAGGCTAGGAGAGAAGAGTGTCTCTGGTATAGCCACAGCAGGAGCTATAAGTGCAGGTCTAGCTGTCGTTGGTGCTGGCATAGGTGCTGCAGCTACTGTTGGTAAGAGGGCGGCAGGTATAGCCACTAACGCTGAGAGGGTTGCTAAAAGATTAGAAGATGCTAAAAACCCTACATCTGCTGCTAAACGTAATGAAAAACCCATAGACCCTATTACAGGTAAGCCGTTTCCAGCCTCTTCTGCTGAGTCAAAATTTGATAAGAAAGCAGCCGAAAGAATTAGAGATGCATTGCATAAACCCACAGAAGATTTCTCCGCTCAAGTTAACAAAGATATACAACAGGCTGCCATTGAGGTTGCTGAAAATCTTATGAGGGAGTTAGGTGCCGAGTTTCCTAATACTTTCTCAAGGCGTACTTTGGAGAACGGCAAAAAAGAGAAGTTGTCGGATACTGTAATTAGGGTAATAGCTGAGGCACCTAAAATAAATGACGATGTGTTCGAGGCTGCTCTTAGCCGAACTGGATTGCTACCGGAAGAATTTGCACAGATAAGCAGGCTCACTGTAAATGAAGCCGCAACTTCTATGAACTTATACAAGCAGATGGGGGATAGGCTCGATGATATGGGGTTATCGAACCCAGAACTTAAGGCTAAACTGGATAAGGTTTATGGTAGGTATGATGAAGTAAACAATGCAGGTGGTACATTCTGGGGGTTCCTCAAACGCTTAGATAGAGAGTCCAGAGCATTGATGGTAACACAGTTAGCTACCACTGCCCGTAACGTAATCTCTGCAGGTGGTGCTATAACCTTTGGTGCTGCTGCTAAGATTATGGAGGGTACTCTAGTACACAGTTACAACGCTATCTCTGGTGCTATAACAGGCAATGCTGCAAGAGTACCCTTTAAGACAGGTATGATGCAGACATTAGATGATGCAACGGGGGCATTTCGTGCGGTCATGGGGCATAAGGAGTCGGCAGATTTAGCTAAGCTAATGCTCGAGAACAACTCTAGGCTATCACAGACACTGTTTAGATCGCTTCAAGAGACAGGCAATGAGACTTTATCTAAGACTACTAAGTTCCTTAATGGCCTGAACATGATGCAAGATCAAGTCATTAGGTCTGGGGCATTCACTGACAGTGTTAACAGGCAGATGAAGAAGTTAGATCTTGATATGTATGATTACATTGCAAACAATAAGCCTATACCTACCCAAGTTTTAGTACAGGCTACAGATGATGCACTGGAAATGACCTTTGCATTGATGCCTCAGAAGGGTACAGTGCTTCGTGCTTTCGTAGACGTAGCTGAATCTATTCCCTTTGGTACAACCTTTGTGTTTCCTTTTGCTAGGTTTATGGCAGATGCTATGGCGTTTCAGTATAAGTATTCTCCCCTTAACTTTGTTAATGCTGTAGGTTCTTATCAATCCAGTAGGCGTATAGCCAAGGATGCAAAGGCGCTAGGAGTACAGGCTGCAGAGAAAGCTGCTCAAGTTAATGTTGTTGTAACTAAGACTCAAAAGAAGAAGCTTATTGCAGAGGCAGCAGAGAAGACTAGGCAATCAAATGCTCTAGGTATATCTGCAGCTAAGAAGAAAGAACTTAAGGCAGAAGCAGCAGAGAAGATCAAGCAGTCTAAGGGTCTATCAAAGATAGATAATAGGAAACTACAAAGAGAGGCTGATAATTTAAGCAAAGAAGCTACAGACAAAGCTAATATAAGTAGTCGTGCAATGCAGGATATGCAGGATAGGATAGGTAAGGGTGCAGTAGGTAGTGGATTACTGTATGCGGCTGTACTATACCGCAATGATAACCAAGACATTTCTTGGAATAATATTAGTAATTCCTCTCAGCCAGATCAGCCTATAGATATTCGTATGGTGTTCCCTATGGCACCCTACCTAGCAGTAGCTGACTTCTTAGTTAAGTGGCATAACGGGGAGCTAGTAGGTACTGACTCTGCTGCCATGTTACTTGAAGGACTTACAGGTACAACACTGCGTCCTATGGGAGTTATGGATAGTGTTAATGATCTTATAGAAACTCTTACCGAAGGAGGTGAGTCGGGGGACATAGTAACCAAGGAGCATCTAGGCAAGGCAATGGGTAACTGGGCAGGTTCTATAACTGGTAGACCACTAACATCAGCACAGATATTCAGGGACATATACGCAGCCTTTGATGATACTCAATCTACATTACGAGAGACACGTATGGTGGATGGTAAAGACTTTGGTGGTGTATTCTCTCACACTTTCATGAACCACTTAAAGTCTAAAGTACCCGTATGGCAAGAGGATTTACCAGAGTATAGATCTCCTACTACAGAGGGTACAGTGCGTAGGCAGAGTGCTGTTATCAATCAGTTCACTGGTATAAAGTATATGCCCAAGCAGAATGAGGTAGAGAAAGAGTTAGCTAACCTAGGGTTACAAGCCTTTAGACTTACACCTCGTACAGGTAACAAGCAAGCTGACTTCCTAGCCAAGAAACATATGGCTTCTTATGCTGACACTATTATTGCATATCAAATGGCATCCCCTTTGTATAAGAGTTTATCGAAGAGGAACAAGTCTACTGTAATAGAGAATAGGTTTAAAGAAATAAGGAAAATGGCTAAAGAAGTAGCGGAAGGTGAAGCTATGATGACCGCCTTTAGAGAGGGTAAGAGCTATAGTGTATTCGATGAAGGTAAGTGGTCAAGGACTCCTAAGAAAGCTAGGGAACTAGCAGATGATTACTTTATAAGATACTACGGTAAGAGTGTCAGTGAGCTAGGTGCGTATGCGGCTGGTGCCAAGATAGGAAGAGCCTTGAAGGAGGATTTATAATGGGCCTTATGTCACAGAAGGATTTAGCAACTGAGGGTGGGGATGTAGGACAGAATAAAGAGAAGAGTGTATGGGATATTCTACGAGAGGTCAGTAAATCTGAGGTTACTAGGTACGAACCTTCTAAACCACAGGAAGAAGAGTGGAAGCCTAAGCCCAATGAGGGTATGAAAGACTTTGTGAGGGGTACTAGTGATAAGGTGCAAGGATTCTTAGGATACTTTGTAGATGGAGAAGAGGATGAAGTAGAAGAGGTAGCTCCTGTACCTGTAACTACTACTAACCTACGCCTAGATGCTAAGAACAAAGTAAGACAGGCTAACCCTAAGCCTAAGCTAAAGGAAGTAGACATACAGACTAACATGGCACTAGAGGAATCTTTGGTAAGCACTAGCCCTGATGCAAATATAACCTCTCAAATACACGGGATAATAAAGCACGTAGAGAATGGCATACGTTTAAACTGGAGTAAAGAGTCGGGTAAGTGGACACCCCATGATTCAGAAGAGGGGGGACTACCTACTATAGCCTACGGGCATAAGATTAAATCACAGTCAGAGTTAGATGACATAATAGCAAGTGGTGGTGTGACTGAGGAAGAAGCCATTAGTCTTTTCAATTCAGATATGGCAGATGCAGAATCTAAAGCTAGGTCGGCCTATGAAAAGGAATACGTGGGAAGGAAATGGGATAGCTTAGATAAGTTAGGTAAACTTATGCTTACTGAGATAGTGTTTAACGTAGGTTCATTAGCTAAATCCGGTGAATACTTCTGGCCTTATCTTACTAAGGCAATACATAACAAGGACTATACAGAAGCTAGTGGGCAGTTAAACCGCACCTATACTATGAAGAATGGTAAGAAAAAATCATTGAGGGATAGGACAGACCAACTAAAGTCCGTGTATGAGAGCTTACTTAACGAGGCAGGTTGGCCTGACACAGAGGCAGAGAATACACAGGCCTATGTAGACAAGACAGATTGGGAGAATATGATTAACTAAACTCCACCCAAAGAAAAGCCCCATTGCCGTGATAAGCTTTGGGGCTTTTTAATGCCTACTCTTTAGGCGGTGTCCATCCTAGTTCTATCAAGGCTGCTCGTACCGCTGCATCCTCTAGCTCTACTATCTTCTTACCCATTGCTTCCTCAATTGCATTCATAGTGATACCGGATACTAACTCCAGTGAACCATGATCTTGATTGAAGGTAGGTCTTACAAACACCTCCCCCTTAAACACACCTTCATCATCAGAGGATTTCACAAGCACCTCCTGCACAAGCAGCCTCACCTGATAAGTCAGTCTCGTCTTCTGCTTCTATAACCTTAGTAAGGTCAATGTTATTCAAGCTACTCTCTAACATATTAAACCTCTCTTCTGTTATGTCCTCAAAGGGTGCCTGTGTATAAGTACCCCCGTTGTATGGTAGTACTGCGATACCATTGAAGGTATTACGGTTCTTCCACATCCACTCACCTACATCAGGCCACTCACTATCTTTAACAGATATGGTGCAGCTTACATTGTGTGAGTTCTGACCTTCTCTATGGCCTGGCTGTACCCATTCTGTGTTGAACTTACGTACACGTTCAAGTAAATCTAACGCGTTCTCAGTACGCAGTATGGAACCTTCTGGAGCCTTCTGTGGTATCTCTACTACAGCTTGACTTTCCTTATTAAAGAACTCGTCTTCCAACAACTCAGGGTGATGCTTAGCTAAGTGCTGGTATAGTGCTTCGTTCTTTCCTAGTCGTTGCCTACGAATATAATAATCATTGTGCCAAGCATGAACGCCACTAGCAGTCCCCAGTACACAAGAAGATGTGCCGGAGGGTTTAACAGTAGTGCACCGAGCAGCAATATTAATATCCAGTAGCGCAGCAACACGCTCATTCTCTTCCTTGACAATCGTAGCCGCTTCACTGAGGTCATAGGATAGTATAGTACCCGAACCAATTCCAGTTTGACCAACGCCAATGAGTGCGTCACGCTCTGTAGTTTCTTTCCACACATCCCGTAGATAGTGGAAGTCTGTGTAGCCAGCTTGTAGCGTCCCAATAAGAGAAGCCGCCTTAGATCTTTCATTCAAATCTTCCTGTGATGTTATGTCTGATACGTTTAGCTCACACAAATTACAGAATTGGTATGGGCGTAACCCTATCTCACAACATGGATTGGTTCCCCAGTCTTTATCATTACTGAAATAAACTCCAGGCTCCCCTGAACCACTAGCCTCTACTCGTTCCCATAGATTAAGGAAGTCATCTTTGGTAGCACGATGCCGTAAGATAACAGCACTGTTGTTAGCACGACCCCGTTGTGGGTTGTCTACGTACCACTCACCTGCCTTGCTGGACATCATTTCAAGATCATCCATGCTGAACAAGGAGATTAATGCTGCCCTACGTATGCCACCTGCAAGTACTGCATCTGCAATGTAACACATAAGATCATGCACTTCGACTGTAGTTAGGTTACGTCCTAGGGCATTGTCTAGCACCTTAGTTAGTTGGTGAATGCAATCCTTCAAGGGCTGAGGGCCAGGTGCCTTACCACCAGAGGTAATTAACATTGCACCCTTGGGGCGTATGTCACGGTAGTCAAAGTCTACTTGCATCTGCCCACTAAAGTAAGACTCCATCAGTACCTTCACTGCATCTGCCCATCCTTCGATGTTGTCGGACACTAGGAACCTACGCTTACGTTTTTTAGGGCCACGTACTTCGGGTAGCTGTGTAACATGGTGACGCTGCACTGAGTAGCCTACACCTGTGCCACCTAGTAGTAGGAACATAGTCTCACTAAAGGCTTCTATCTCTGACACTGGCAAGTAGGCACAGTTAAAGATACGGTTAGGTGCTAGCTCTATAGGTGCACCACCGAATTGTAGTGAACGCATAGAGGGTAATACTTTCTTCTCATACACAAACTTGTAAGCACTATCAATCTCTTCCACCATATGAGGATACTTGCGCTTATGCATATTCATATTACGGGTGACTAACTCTTCCCAAGTCTCACGCCTTTGTAGTTCTGGTACATACTTAGCGTACTTAGAGAAGACTGTTATATCACTTAGTATTTGGTTGGATGTTTCCATTGTCTGTCCTGTTATTTATAGGGCTGTATAGTTATACTGATTTAAGTACAAATGTCAAGACTTATTTAATTTAATACTAGCTGAGCACCTAAGATTAGTATAAGCAGTGCTGTCATAAAATGTTCCATTATGTATTTCCTATGTCAAAGTTCTTCATGAAGTGTTCCATCTTACTCTCGTAGGTGTATGCAAACTTATGCTCTGTCAGCCAGTCTTCCATGCATCTACGTGTACCATCCTTACGTTTCTGTGCTCCTGGTAATGATACGTTCTCTGAGTGCAGTACAAATACTATGACTGCCATAGGGTTAGACTTGCGTACATGAAGGTACTTGTCCATTTCATGCCGTGTTCTGAATCGCCCCTTTACCTCGAACCATACGTTACCCATAACACCATCGGGTGTGTACTTCCTATTCTCTACAACCTCATAGTCCACCTTTATGGGTTCGTAGTCTACGTCTTTCATTGGCCCTACTGAGAACAATCTAAACTCTAACCATGATCGGTAGGGCTTAGGCTGGTCACGGTTCATAGCTAAGTAATCGCTCCATGTTTGGTAAGGCTCTGGTGGTATGGCCTTACAGTTAACACCACAGGTCTTGCCTAAGATACTAGCCGTTACCTTCCGGTGCTTAGGTTTCTTTTCCTTCTTGAATGGATACCTCATAGACTCTCCAACAATTTATTAAGATACCATTTAGCTTTCTCAATGTTAGTACGTACATCTTGCTTACGGTTTGCCCTCCATGTGTACTTGATGTTGTTGCCCTTACAGAAGCCTTGGAACTCTTCCTCTGTAAGAGCAGCTTGGATAGCGTCAATGCACTCAATACCACTGACACCCTCTGCCTTGTAATGATTAGGATGGTTAACCAAGTCCTCCAGTGCATCATCTAAACTATCCACTATGAAGTTATCTTCTACCAAGTCCTGTTCTGTTTGCATACTAGTCGTCCTCCACTATGTCCATTACTTTACCTAGCATACAGGCTAACTGACTTATATGCTTTGTAATACGCTGCTTGTCTTCCTTCCAATCCTTTACTGACTGAGCAAACTTATTATCATTAGTAAAGGTTTCTATCCAGTAATCTTTAAGTTCTACCTCGGTGTGTAGATGGGCTATTATCTCTTCTAGATCTTCTATCCTCCTTTGTTGTCCTTTGCTCATTAACCTTCCCCTTCACACTTAGTGTTGAAGTCTAGGGTGATTACATTACCTGACTTGCTAGTGATGATAGGCTTAGCTTTCTCTTCCTCTTGGTCTTCTGTTAGGCCTAGACTCTCCAGCATTTCCTCCGTGTACTCACATAACTGGTCATCAATGTCAGGATTATCTATGCAGAACTGCGTCATTGCTGCCATCTTATATGCTAAGAACATTAGCTGTGAGTGGGTATCATCATCAGCATCTGGCATATGGTTACTGAACACTGATACTTGAACGTCACCTAGCCACTCTTCCCCCTCTTCAATAGAGGGACGCATGATAACTCCGAAATCATTCTCCGACATATCAATCATTACACTGCTACCTCTTCTATGTGTATGTAGTTAACCATTGCAGGAACCTTTGCCTTTGATGGTATGGATGCTCGTTCTACTAAGGTATCCCAACACTTATACTTATGTTGACAGAAGCCACACTCAATGCCTAGCTTTAGGTTACCTGTCTCTACCTTACGGAACACTTCCTTTACAGGCTCATAACACCGCTCGAAGGAATCGTTGTCTACTATACGGTCAGCCTTAGCTTCTAGTATAGCAAGCTCAGCCTCCATATCTATACCCTCTGAGGTGATAAACTTGAACTGACCATTGGCCTTGTTAATAACAATCCAACCTCCAGCATCTAAGCCTAACGCCCTACTGTACCCTACTAACTGCCCTACATAACCAAATGAATCATGGTCTTTTACAGTAGCAAAGTCTATCCACTTGTTAGTATAAGCCCAAGGACTACAGGATTTTATATCCCACACAGCACCATCAATGATTAGGTCAGGTGTACCATTGATAACGTGCTTACCTAAGTTGAGCTTCAAGTGCTCACCATCCTGCCATATTACACCAGCCTCAGTGAGGATACCTTTCATAATCGCTTCTACAAGATCACCGAGAATCATGTTAATTAAGAAGCTGTTGGGAAACGGTAAAGCATCTGTTGGCTGGTTCTTATCAAACCAAAGCTGGCAATAAGAACGACCTATGTTTGACATACGTAATCTAAAGTCTGGATTGCGCTTGTCTACGAGTTGCTTTTCTAAAGCTAATTTAACATCGTTAACCATGAAGTCAAGGACAGGGCGGCTCATACCACCCTTCCCTGCCACTACACTATTAAGATATTTTTGTACCATTAATTCGTGTATGTTCATGTTTACTCCACATCTATAAACTCATTAACTAATTCTTCATCAGCACTGTCTAAAGTTTCTACTGCCTTAGCGGTGAACTCTTGGTTGATGTAGTCATTGTACTGAGTAATCCATTCCGAACTGTTGCGGTGCATCTGTAGTACGTGGTCTGTGATAGACAGGTCAGAAGAATAATCAACATCTACTTTAGGTACAAAGTAAGACTGACCATTATTCATTTCACGTTCTAGTGCTGTTACATTTACTTTGAACTGGATGAAAGAACGGTTACGCTTAACAATCTCTTTGAATACATCACCCAAAGTCTTGTATGCCTCACGGTTATCTACTTCCCAAATGAATGGTGTAGTCTTAACCACTATATCATCACCCTTCTCATTGACAGGGCTGACCATATCAACCTCACCAAACAGTACACGTACACGCTTCACTGACTTAATTAAATCCTTCATCTTGTCAGGTACTGCGTTCCAATCTTCAATGAATCCTGCTGGCTTACCGCAGTTAAACCCTCCGTCAGTATCCTTAAGATCTACGTTAAGGTTGTCAGACATTAACGTTTTAACATAGCGACTGTTAGCAGGGTCACTGATGTAACGCTTATACATAAACGACTGCATAAAGAATCTTACGTTAGCCTCTTGTGCATATGCGAAGGTTCCATCTGCCTGTTCTAAACGGTACTGCCCTGCCTCTACTACCTCCATCTTCTTCTTCTTGCCGTCAATATCAACGACACCCATCAATGGGGTATGCCACATACGTAGACGAGGTAAGGTGTTCTTAGAACCGCCACCACCTGTCTCATTGGACATACCTGTTAGGCGCATCAACTCTTCTTGACTTACTTGGTTTAAAGCTACTTCACTCATACTCGTATTCCTCTTTGCTATTAGCAATCTACTTGATCTAACCAATTGTTTCCCATCTTAGCTTCCAAAGATAGAGGTAAGTTAAAATCTATGTTCCACAAGTCGTTGACTGTGGCTACTAACTTACTCTCTACCTCTACGACTACCTCTAACATAGCCTCTTTCTCCGAAGGGTGTACATCTATTACCATACTATCATGTACGGTGTTAACAATGCAAGATACTAAACCTCTCTTCTTCATTACATTCTCCATCATCAGCAGTGCAACAGGCACTATGTCTGCCGTAGCAAACGACTGAACAGGATAGTTTTTAATCATGGTAAAGTTTGTAACAGTACCATCCTTCCTTCTTGCCACATCAGGGAAAGCAAACTGCCTACCCGAAGGTGTTGTAATCTTTCTCTCTGACAAAGCCTCTGTTGCTAGACGCTTGTGCCACTCACATATGCCACGGTACTTGTGCATGAAGTGAGTATAATACTCTGCCTCTGCAGGGGTACGACCATAGCCGGACGCTCCATACAACGGGGCAAAGGTGTGCATCTTAGCAGTCTGCCTACCTATAACCTGACCTGCAGCAGTTATAATGTCAGCAGTGTATTGGTGCACATCAAATCCTTCAATGACTTCCTTGATAGCTACCTTGTCCTGAGATAGGTAGGCTGCTACACGGAACTCTAGCTGTCCAAAGTCAGCCTCCATAATCTTACCACCAGACCAACGTGATATGAACACACGCTTTACTGGGAACGTACCACCCCTAGGCATATTCTGCATATTAGGATTACGTCCTGACAGTCTAGCCGTAGATGTTATGTGCTGTGTTAGCTGTACGTGTAGCATACCATCAGCCTTAGTGAACTTCTCTATGCCACCTACAAAGGATGATAGGTATGACTCAACAGCGTTAAGCCTACGCAGCTTAGCTAAGAAATCTCCCTCACGTACCTTGCCTAAACTCCTAGACTTAGCCTCTAGTGTCTCCAGTATACCCTTGCCTGTACTAAAGCCACTAGCACTAGCCCATGTTGCCTTGGGTGGAGAGAACTTAAGACCTGCAACTTCCTTAGTGTTCTTTAGGGTATAGCCTTGACGGTTACATTCCTTACAGATGTTCTTGTTCTTACGTGCTACTCCCTTCTTAGTAAGTAGCTGAACCATACCTGTACCACTACACATGAAACACTTAGCTGCCTTAGTCTTATATACAATCTTAGTCATAGACCCCATAGCAGTCTTAAACGCAGAGTCACTCATGAATGCGTTAACACTCACGGCCCATTGCTTCTTGTCTACAGGCTTACGAGAGAAGACCAATGCAGATAACTGCTCAGGTGAATTGATATTGAGAGGTGTATCCCCCATCAGTTCCTCAACAAACTCCATTAACTCTTCACTTAGAGTTGCCCTCTCTTCCTCAAACTCCGTCTTTACTTTGTTTAACTCTACTAAGTCTACCTTGATGCCTCGCTTATAGATCAATGCTAATTCATAGCAGGTATCCATAGTAAGATCTAGCACTGACTGCATACTACTGTTCTCTTCTGTAGTAAAGCGTTCCATCTGTTTCTTGTAGACACCAAGAGTGGAGCGCAAGTCGTAGCGTAGGTACTCGTCCAACTCGTCAAAGGGAATGTCCTTTGTAGATGTACCAGACTTCCAGTAGTCAGACATAGTATCTAGCTTCTGCTCTTCCAACTGGTACTGGGCAGATACAAAGCCTAAGTTGAGTGGGGACTTGATACCCTTGTTAAGTATGTACTCACCCAACATAGTGTCGTATATCTTACCTTCATACTTAAAGCCACACTCCCATATCCACGTAAGGTCATGCACTGCATTGTGACAGATCAGTAGGGTGGTATCATCCAGTATGTTCTGAGTGATGGTGTCCCCATTTACTGTGGCTGGTTCATCTGAATGGGTGAAGGTGACTACAATTTCATTATCATTGAAGCCCTCTTCAAACAACATACCGATCATAACCAATTCATTCTCCGCTTCAAACGGGTCAAAGTGCTGCTTACCATCCCTCTTACAGGTGGTATTCTCTACGTCTAATACTGTAATCATAACTCACCTCTAATATATTTAATGGCTCTCTCCAGCCTTGGTACGCTGTCGTTGAATACCCCCAATGACCTGTTGCAACTGTGACATAGCCACCCTCTAAAGGTGTCGGTACTATGGTCATGGTCTAAGGCCCACGCACTAGACTTAACTCCACCCTTACCTTGCGCCTCTGTCTCACTACATAAGCAAAGGGGACACTGATACCCCACAGGTGGGTTGCCGTGTGCTTCCCTTAGTCCCTTGCGTACCTTAACACCGTAGTTTAAACACGGCCTACACTCAGGGCGAAGATAGCCCCCTCCATTAGCAGGGCCAAAGGAAGATAAGGCTAGTATCTTTGAACACTTAGAACATACCTTAGTGTCCTGCCCACCTAGGTACTGGTCGGAACCATAGGAGTCTATCCAATCCTGAAATAAATCCCCTTGGTCAAACTCCATACCTTGCAATCCTTCCATCCAGCATACAAGTAACCTTGCCATGCCATCCAGTTAGTTTGTTCTTGGTTATATTGATGTGACGCATGGGGTCTTCCATCGTATCATCTTCACCAATAGTAGGGTTCTTAGCTATCAGTAACATAAGGTCTGCCTCTGATGCCTTACCTGTCTTTGAACCTTCCATCATAGACTGATTAAGTATTACCTTACCCTCTGCCTCTGCACTTAGCTGTGACATATAGAATACAGCACACCCGTACTGCTTAGCAATGTCTCTTGCGTAGATAGCATTAGCCTTGAGCATCATATCCTCACGGGCTGCACCATTAACCCTAGCAAACTTATCTCCCATATCCAGTACAACAATGTCTGGTGTATAAGATTTAATAACAGACTCTACCCAAGTCATATCCTTACCTGTCGCATCAATAAACTTAACGTGCTCTTTGATACGTTGGTACTTAGCCATAGCTCCAGAAGGATTGTCTCGTATCTGGTTAAGCGTCATGCCTGTGGATGCATTAAGGTAACGTGCTGCTACCCTATGTACAGCCTCTTCATTACACAACACAACACACTGTGCACCTTGCTCTGCAAAACCTTTAGGGCCAGCAATGAATGATGCGTGGCTAGAAGTCTTACCTGTCTCTGGTCTTGCACCTATCATAATAAGGTGACCACCATTAACTCCCTCCACCTTACGTGCAAGGGTGGGTAGATTGAATGTCCACTGAGCTTCCAAGTCACACTTAGTAAGCAGGGATTCCATTTCAATGTCAGCCCACTCAACGGATAGGTTAGGTGTGAAGTCTTCATTGTAGTTATCTAAGATAGCACGTAAGGGTTCTAATGAAACGTGTTCACCATTAACATATTCAAACCCTAAGTTAGCTACCTCTTCCCCAACGTGTTGCCGGAACATATCAGACAGTACATCACTGGCTATGTCCGTACCCATGATAGCCTCCCTGTCTACCTTATCGAATATAGATTGGTAAGAGCCACGCTGTGCTGTAGTAAGGGTAGGATTCTTAGAGAAGAATAGTGCCTCTACTTCAATAGGAGTTACGTCCCTGCCGTAGGTAGTAATGGCAGAATCTATGGTAGCTTTAACCTTGCGACCTTCCTTACTGAATATACTATTGGGGCAACGTATACCCTTATGATTATCATGGAACTCTTTGTCCATGAGCGTTCTTAGTAATGCTAATTCCATACCTGTCTCCCTAATTTATTAATTGGTTAGCGCTTCCCAACTCACTGGAAACAAAGGTCTGATAACTTCATCAACCATGCCAGCTAACTCTTGTATCTCTACTTGAGCGTGTGGGTCGCTTCGCTGTTTAACCATACGTGCAAAGGCTGCTAGTGAGCCTGTTATGTAGTATGAGGTGTACATAGACTGAGGTAAGACCATACGTGCTTGCTCTGGTGCTACTCCTACCTCAATTAGCTGTTCATAGAATCCAATCTGTGACTCCATGAAGTTCATTGTACCTGTCGTAATGTCATGTATAGATCCATCAAGTTCATCAACATGAACAGCACCTGTTGCCACCTCCAAATCCCACACACCTTCTACTATACCTGACCCACTGCCCTGCTTAATGCTACCCTCTGGCCTACTGCGCCACACCTTAGGTGTATAGAACTCAGGGGTATCATCAACATACCTACGGCTTACTTCATTACGAGTGAAGCCTACGATGTGCTTGAACTCTTGACGAGCTATGAAGATAGGCACTGTGTAGCGCATGGTTATCTGAGGGTGGCTAAATGGAGTCCAATGTCCATGTTTGGCTAGGTACTGAATCAGTTTAGTGTCCTTATCTGTTAGCTCAAATCCAGAAGCGGTAGCATCACCCTGTGTATTTACATACTCAAGTATACTTTCCTTATCAAAGCTAACCCTAGCAGCGTTAACTACTGTCAGGTCGTCACCCATGTGACTAATGTATTCTGCTTTCATCTAGTCTTCAACCTTTCAAATCAAGATTACGGGACGCTCTGCGTAAATCAAGTAGATCTTTAGCATCCTCAATAGCAGTGAACAGATCGTAGTACTGTATAGCGTTAGCCACACTACCCTGTCCCCTTGCCATGATGATACCGCATTCCTTGTATGAGTGACCCTCTGCCCTTAGCTTAACACACTCCAGCCTCTCAGCTTTAGTGAAGGGTTCTTGCATACCCACTGTCTTACGAAGGTGTTCGCCTATCTTAGGTGTGAATACTAAGCTCATGCTAGTATCCCCTTTAGAATCTCACTGCGCTTTGTTTGTATAGCTACATAAAGATCATGCTGCACTATGCAGTTTGCTATACCCCCCTGCCCTCGCTTGAGTAGGTTACCAATAGATAGGTAGGAGAATCCATGTGCTCGTAGGTCAACCACTAACTGTAAGTCAGCCTTTGAGTAGGCTTGCTTACGTCTTTGAACTACTTCCTTCTTAGCTTCAATCTTTGACCCTTCAAATACCGTAGCTATCTTTGGCTTGAATACTAAACTCATTTCGTTTCTCCTGCACAACATTCACCGTTAGTTTTATCTGCTCTACTGTAGTCCAGACTCTTTCCTTTACTGTCGGTTGGCTTGTCACACCAAGCACAACAGTACAACTTATACCCACGAAAGTCTATCTCTTCTACAATAGTAGACGGACTAAGCCCTAGCTTAACCCTATCCTTTGGTCGGGTATCCTCGCCTATTGGTAGCTTCTTGAATAGAGACTCCCAACCTCCTGCATAATCGTCTTTAGCAGCCATAGCTACCTCCTATCTATAAAATATGTGATCATTTATTAGGAACACTACGTCCATATGATCTGCCCAGTAAGGGTGTACATAAGTGGCATGGTAATGTGTGGCCCCCTCTGAGGTGTCAGTAACTTTACCATAGTAGATGTTAGATGCCAAGATGGTAGCCTCTAGCATAGCCTTATCGTCCCGTGGTAAATCACTCTTGCCGTCACAAAACCATGAGTACTGGCACATATGTCGGATAGGGTTATCCATATCCCACCCATTGTACTTAGCTTGCTTCACTACAGCACACACGGTGTTAGGGTAACGCTTATCTGCCACCCTGTTCATAGTGCTAAAGCCCACGGCTATCTGCCCTACCACTGGCTGATCTCTTGCTTCAAAGTATAAGTTTAAAGCAAGGCACATCACAGCTTCAATCAGAATACACCCCCTTGAAGAAGTCTTCTAGCTGACCATCAGGTGCTTCGTTACCTACCATTGAATTAATAACAAAGGGTAGACCATCCACTAGCGTAGTATCAATGCACACTAACACAGGTACACTACGGAATCCCATATCCATTAACGCAGTACGATGCACTGAATCTTTTGTATCACAGGGTATGCAGTAGTCAAACAATCCTAGTAAAGCTAGCCTAGTTTTCAATGAAGAGCATGGAGCACAGTCATCTTTTGTATACAACTTATATTGAATCATTACATTCTATCCTTTAGCCATTGTTTAAATTCATCATCAACCATGAAGTCACGTAAGACAATAGTTAATGCATTCTGAACCTGTTCATTCCTAATGAAGTCATCAGCCTGTGTGATGTTATCCTGCTGGAAGTGCGACACTACCTCATAGTATTCTACTAACCCTTCCTTTACTAGGTTATCCACTGCCACTGCTAAGTCCATATTCATGTGTACATATCTCCTAATACTTTAAATGCTGCCCATGCCATGATACATATGAGACATACATATGCAACGCCCATTATAAACTCAAATATATTATCTTTCATGCTGCTGCTCCCTTTGGGTACGGTTCTTGTTTATACTTAATGCTCACACTAGGCCACCTCTTAGCATAGTGAATGTCTAAGATGAATGGTTTGCAATCCTCCCTAGATACAGGTGTTATCGTGTAGTCACTCATACCTATTCCCCTTTCTTAAGTTCTCTGCTGCCGTAAGAATTTGTAGGTTGTTTTCTACATGAAGCCCACTAACATACTTTCCCTGTAAGGGTATGATGTGATCCACATGATGTGTACCCTTACCATGCTCGTAATTTAGTGCAGCCCTTTCGTCATATATCTTTTTTATGGCATCATCATTGCCCCATGACACTGTTCTATGTATCTTAGCAGCCCTACGAATGTTATTAATGTGAGAGACATACCCCATGTTGTCCCTCTTCCATTGACGCTTACGTACATTATCTTCTACCCGTATTCTCTTATCTGACATTGCGTCATATACCCTATCCCATAATCTTCTGCATGGTAGGCACCTATAGTCAGACTTCTTTAGCATAGCTTCACTGGTGTTTCCATCTACTACTAATACTACAGTGCAGTCTTTACAATACTTTATCTTGTTAAACTTCTGAGTTGAACTAAGCATCTGCCATACTCCGTAGCTTGTTAAGGTCAACCTCTAACCTATACTTAATATCGTCCTCCAGCTTGAGTGCGACTGCTTTCTTTATGTGCCTACGTAACTCCTTAACGTGCTGCAAAGACTTCATGCTAGCATCAGGGTCAAGTGCTACTATAACTTTGTCGTAGTCATTCAACACCACAGCATGACTTTCCATTAGGCTAGTACCTAGCAGTGCCACACCTACATACCCCTCAGAGGCACAGACACTGGCACTGATAGCATCTTCTACCACAACAGCTACTCTACCACTACCCACTATGAATGGCAAACCGGAACCTCCATACCTCTTCCACTTGGGAGTAACTACCTTGTTCAATGTACGACCTGTTCCATCATACAGTATGTGATTCTTAATGATAGGGAAGACAACCCTGCTGTCCTTTATATCCCATAGGTGTTTACCTACACTGTCTATACCCCAGTACCTAAGCCAAGATACTGCCTCTTCCGGTAGACTTCTTGATACACTCATAGGTAGATCAATTGCTTCTAACTCTGGTGTAGTTTCCTTACCTTGAAGTAACTTCCTAATGTCATTGGCAGTTAGTGCACCCTCAGTGATACCTCTTGTACCACATGAAGCACTAAAGCATTGCCACTTTAGTACACCCATATCATTGGATGCACCAAAGGTATTCTGTCTATGACATACAGGGCAGTTCTGTCTTACTGAGTAACCTACTGGTAGCTCTAAGTCCACTACGTACTGTCTAAGATCCATGTTATGCCCTCCACCGCTTAGCTATCTTATATTCAGAAGGTGATAACTCTTCGTAGCCTATAACCTTTTGGGTATCCTTATCATACAAATCATTCCATTTCTTTTCACAAGTATGACAACCTAGATGTTCTATATAACTTACACCTACAGGAAACTCTCGCTCACCATAGCCACAGTACCCATCTGCTGTCCACTCATATATCTCCCCTATACTGTAATCATCTAGGGTATCTTCCTTAGTACACCAAGGACACCTATCCCCTAACTCTACATACCTGCCCTGACTCATTGGCTTATCCATACTACCTCTCCTCTATTACGTGGTACTTCTTCTTGCCTCTAAGGTATGCTGCTCTGGCATCTAGGATGGTGTCATGCTTACCTAAGTGTATTGTTTTTCCATGAATCTGTATATATGCTCTGAAGGTGTTGCTACGGGTATCCCAACAGTAGCCCTTTGCCCTTGTTGCATTACATAGGTTCTCTGTTGCAGTTACTAGCCTTAGATTACTTATTCTATTATCTGTCTTAATCCCATTGATATGATCTATCTGTAGTGACTGATCCATAGTGGGATTATTCAACAGGTATACAATCCTATGTTCTCGTAGATACCTGCCGTCTACCCTAAGCCGTATATACCCATACTTATCAGGCTTAAGGTTACGCCTATAACCTAGACTATGGCGTATTAGTAGGTCTGTATCCTTATCATAATAGAACAGTTCATTAACCCTATCGTAAGATACCTCTTTAGGTCTACTCATAGTAACTCCTATGTTACACTGGCGGTGGGGGTAAACGGAGTGTAGCATGGATATGAACACCCGTCAACCTATTTAGTTACAACCGTTTACTTCTAGCTACAGCTTCAATGATATGCTTAATCAAATTGGTAGCATGATTCCTGTCACGTACCCTATGCTCTGATTCCAGTGAAGTCACCTCCTGTACTGAGTAGATGTTCTTCAAGGATAAATACTCCTCCTCTGTGTCTAATGTAACTACTACTTGTATGGGAATCCATGCAGCTGCTGTCATGTCTACTGATGCTTTCATAACCTACTCCCTAAAAATAAATATACCTCTGCACTTTCAATAACACAATTCTCTACGAGCCACCCAAGGCAAAGGATACCTACCTCCTTATCCGTATAAGTTTCGTAAAACTCTATACTGTCTACCTGTGAATCACCACCACTTTCAATAACATCCCAGTACACATCTATAATACACCCACCACCCCACTTAAAGGTGTAACCTTCACACTCGTACACTTTATATAACTTCATGTTACTCTCCTAATTATACGGGGGTTGTACCGACATAGCTACCTACCCCTACTGTTGGTATGGGGAAAGACTAAACATCCGTCCTACCCCCCTTATATAAGCTCTCAGGCTATGTTGTAGCCAGTCTGTATTACGGCTAACCTATCAGGCCAGTCCACGGGAGGAAAAGTATCATGAGTATACTGTAAGTCTCTTAGTAGCCGAATCTTCTCCTCTCTTTTGCACACATTAACCCCAAGGACAGACACAAGTGCCTTAGTAACAATATCTTTGTCTACCCCCTGCTCTTCCATAGCATAACTATACATTTTATCGGGTATAAGACAGCCCACTGCACATTTCAGCCCATTGTCACCCCTATATGCACAAGTATTCATAGACTCTGCCTGACTATGTGCATTTTGCTTGAGCAAATGCTTCTTTACTTTATAAAATATCCTACTCATTGACATACTCATACGTTACTCCTTGCTATCCCATCGTGCTTGAAGTGCCATAGTAGAACTCTTCAAGGTGTTCTTCATGTAAGGCTTCACACTAGCAGGGTTAGCATGGCCTGTTACTGCCATGATCTGTGGTAAGTCTACCCCTGCCTCCACCATCTCTACTGTACCTGTCCTACGCATATCCCTAATCTGTAATGTATCAGAAATACCCGATGCATCCCTCACAATCTTTGCGTGTACTGATAGACCTCGCATTGAGTATGGCTGATACAAACTACCCACTGGCCTAGGCCTAGGTGCTACCCACTTCTGGAATCCAAAGTCTTCATGCTGCTTTCTTAGCATAGCTTGCAATCCATTTGAGGTAGGCAGTACAACCTGTGCACCTCGCTTACTCTGCTCTAGTACCAGTACACCAGCCTCCATATCATACTGCTCCCACTTGAGTAGGCGCATATCCCCCTGACGTTGGCACCACTCGTATGACATTTGAACTATCAGCCCTATGTTGCGCCACTTAAACTTACCATAGGCAGTAGTAAGGTACGCTTTTATATCTTCGTCAGTCCATACTATCTTGCGAGGTGGCAGTGTCCTACGCTTGATGTGAGTAAAGGGGTTATGGTTCACACTGCCCACCCTTATGCTGTGACCAAAGACTATAGAACCTAGTCCCACTATATGATTAGCCATTGATACACCACTAGTAAGTAGATACTCATAAGACTTCTGAGCCATAGGAGTGTTGATCTTAGAAGAGTTCATAAACCCAAACAACTTGTCATCTATAGGCACACTGCCCAACCTAGCAGCCCAGTATGTATAGTCACGTTGAGTGTCTGGCTTACAGGCCTTGAAGTCATAGCATTCAAAGTAAGCAGAGCATAGATCATTAAAGGTTTTCATAACTTACTCCCTGCTATCTCGCCATGCTGCTTCTAACTTCTCACTACCCTGCACCAGTACCCATGCGTCTTGCCCTTTATAATCATCCGACAACACATACCATATGTTATTAGACTCACTACTAAGGCGTAGGTATAAGGGGTCAACGCCTACCATACCCACTGTATGAGATTCCCATTCATGTGCCATATCTACTACTAACATACATCCTCCAATATAATTTGCTGTGGTGGAGTCTCTAACAAGAAGCCCCTTGCCTTAGTCATTATCATATCCACCTGCCATACCTCATAGCCTAGCGACATGATCTGCTCTTGCATCATACCCCAATACTTAGAACCCTGATACTGTCGCAAGTATCCTAGGGGATTGCGTCTTGATGGTGACACCTCGGCTACCTTGATGCTATCAACGTATACTCGCACATAACTTCGGTTGTCCTTGTCACTGTTAGTGTTACTAATCTTGATGTTCATTGTGTACTCCCTGTATACCAGTATGACCCCACGTTAATGGGGCCGTTTTATATTATGCCATTGCACCAAAGGCAATCTCTTTAAAGGCATCACCCTTAACGATAGCACCAATCTTGTCCTCCATTACCAATTGCTTCTTAGTAACACAAGCCTTAGATTCAACGTGTGTACTCAAGTGAGTCAGCACATTGTATAAGCGATACGCAGTATCACCTAGGTTATAACTATCGTGAATACCCATTATGCGGTCAAGCATTGCTCGGTTAACTACGTTACCACTGCGAGTCTTAGTGCTGGCTACATGGGTAGAGTAGAACTTGATTGCATCGTAGCGAGACACTGTAACGTCCCGCATTACCTGCATCTTAGCGGCATCCTGCATTAAAAACTCGGGCCATTTAGCTGCAACCTTACCAATACGTTCAGGCTCTGCCGACTGTGTATGTAGCTGACTAAGGCTAGTGTTCTCTGCCATTGACACCATCCCATTGAGACAAGCAAGGCGCATAATCATGGCACTGATCTGCCTACGCTGTGTCTGGTCGTGGCTATCTACCACACGAATCTTCAAACAGCTAGGCTCTCCCAGTGCCTGAACAAAGTTCTGATTAGGTAAAGTAATCTCTGCCCTCATGCCTGCATTGTTGTTGAAGGTAAAGAATTTCGTAGTACATTCACCCAACTGTAAACCAGAGTGGTATAGCCCCTCCCTTAGAGAATCCCACATAAGAGCAAAGTTCTGTGGGTTATGATTACGTTTACCATCCCCAATAACCTCGTCCGTATTAGGGTTAATAGTCCACCAACGGTTGTCCACTAACACACCACCCCGTGTCTGTTGCTCACGAATAGGTGTAAAGTTTAGGTGGTCAGGTAGTGCTGGTAGTGTGTGAATAGCTGTTAGTGCGTTCATAAGTATTCCTTAAAATAAATTAGATTGATTGCTAAATACTAGCCCCACTTAGAGAAGTATGGCATAGATGGTGGCATCTTAGATGTAGGCTTACTGATGTGCATTGAGTACAACCCACAGTGAAACCCTACAAAAGAGGTGTTGTCCAACTTAACTCCCCACCGCATCTTATACTTGCGAGGTGAGCTAAACTTTGTGTGAGGTAAACGCGCTTTAACTTCATTAAATACTTTAGTTATGGTCATAACATTCTTCCTTAGTTAATTGGTGTAATAATTCTCACACCTTATTGTGGGCAAGACACCTCGCCCCTGATTACTGATTACCATTATACCAAAGGGTAACTACCCTTGTCAAGTGTAACCTTTTCTGCTAACAAATCCTCTATGGTTATCCGTAGTGCAAATGCCTTGCGAGTCTTAACCTGTATGTGCGCTGCCTTAATCATGGCTATGCGCTTTGCTTGTTTGTTTGTGTAGATCATGTTCTATACTCCTCTGTTAATTTCAAACATTACTCACCCTCCTATAATGGGCTACAGGTAGCATCAACGTTCTCCCCAACAAAATCAATATCAACTTCATACATACAGCTAGTACAAAATGTTTCCTGCACTAACAACTCTGCTGCCCACCGTTGCTTCTCCATATCCCACCTAGCGGAACCCATTGCAACTACATTATCTGAGCCACATACCCTACAGACAGGCTTTATATAATAGTCTTCCCTATTCACCACTTAACCCCTCTATAAATTTCTTGAACTGTGGAACAGTCCCACTAAATATGTTCTTGTCCCACTCATAAACTACCACCCTAATAACATCATCCTTAACCTCAACGGCATAGGTGAAATCATTTTCAAACTCACCCCCTACTATAGGTGGCTCAATGTAGAACCCACCTACGCCCTTCTTAAAGTGGGCTATCATCTGTGCTGCTAGGCATCCTGCACCATTGGCTAGGTTAGTCTTGCCCATAGTGAACCCATTAACTATCTCAATAGGCTCAAGGAATTTCAGTAGTTCCATACCATGCCCTTCTAGATAGCCATCGTGCTGGCTATACATATTTAAAATCTGTGCATCACCATCATATACTACTGTGTTTGATCTAGTACCCATGTTCTATACTCCATTTATGCCCCTGTAAGCTCCTGTAGTGCTCTCTAAGGCGTTTTAAGGTGGCACCCCTACCTAGGGTATGCCTTTTGCTATGTTGTTAAGTAGTAGCCGTATACTAAGGCACCCATTATGGCTACGTTGAGTGCTGCCAATACCACTAGGCAAACAGTCGTTAATATATATTCTAATTCATTCATTATACGTTTTCCTCTACGTGCTTCCATACTTTGTACCACGATTCAGTGCTAAGCAGCCCTAGCTCGTCAATAGAGGCTAAAGTGCTGGAGTCCCTCTCAATAGTCATAAAGTAAGCCTTGATATTAGGTGGGGCTTTTTCTACCCACAAATCATATTCTTTTTTTGCATTAGCTAATTGTATTGCATTCATAATAAAATCCTTATTTATATTTAGGTGTAAGAATTATTACACCTCTTCGGTATATTCGGCAGCACTGGTACTCAATGCCACCTGATATAACTAGGCTAGCTGTACAGCAGGTTAAGCCGCCATAAAGGTTGATTGAGTAGCAGGCCTTACAAAGCCGCTCTTGTCGCCTATAGCATCGCCTTTAGCACGTAGGCCCACAATACATGGCGTTACGTCTTCAGGCCTATAGTCGGTCAGATCACCATTAATAACAGGCCACACTTTGCCCATTATCGTATAAAATAAGGGTAGTTCTTGCCCACGTTTGGTATCAAAAACAACCGCCACGTTAGTCCCGTTTTGTAATTCCTTTAATGCTACCGCATCGTTATTTTCAGATAGACTAAAAGTAAGGGTATAAAATGCCTTGTTTACGTTTCTGTTTGGGTTTTTTGTGTAGTCGTATATTTTAGCTAGTGGTGCCATAGTATGCATCAAGTCGGCTATTGATATGCGACTACCAGCAAAGCTGACCTTATACTTTTCCCACAAAACATCGCTTGTTGTATTAGGACGGATTGCCATTGCCATATCTAGCTTACTGGCTTTACGTGCGGCAGCTTGCAATTCAAGGCAAAGCATAGCGACAAACAAGGGGCGATTCTCAAAGAACAAAACCGTTTTAGCTTTACGTGCTTTCTGTTTTGCCACTAGATATACTGGATTCCCTGCGGTATCTAGGCAAGCTTCTCTACAACCAGCAGAAGCACTAGCACAAACTTGATAACCGCTAGACTTTTCCGGTGCTAGGTTTAAAGGCCATGTTAGTACGCCATTTTCCTTGGCATTCTTTGCAATCTTGGGATTGCTTAATGGACTACCTAAGATGGAACCAAGTACATTATATTCCCTAGCTAGGCGTTTAAGTTGAGCGTAGTTCATAGTTAAATATGCGTCTAAAGTTTTCATAACAAATACCTCATTTATTTATTTGCACCCTGTCTTTTAACAAGATGCATATATCATATCAAATTACACTTATGCCTGTCAAGTGTAACTAATATTATTAAATGTTGCTGATTATATTAAAAATAAATATAGGCACACTGATAAACAATGTAATTATGCATACTATGTGCACCACCTTATAGGCGATGGTGTCTGCTAGGGTCGGTGTCATAGACTTACTACGCAACACTTTAGGCCGTACAATAAGCCTAGGGTTTATACTACTAGATTTTAAATCATTCATAAGTATTCCTTGTATTGATAATATGTCATAAGATACTAGGGGGCTAGCCTAATACCTTATAACCTAGTATCCAATTAAGCTGTTTTAGCAGCGTTTTTAAACATAGTCGCCATGACTTTAGGGGAGTGCCCATGCGCTTCGCATAGCTCAAGCATTAACTCGACTAACTCGAAATCAGTTAATTGCTTGACAGTTTTAATAGGTGTAACCCCTTTGGGTTCTGATTCTCCCTTTGCAACTGGCCCAGTTGTTTTGTCTAGTTCAGCAGCCAGCTTCTTAGCTTCTGCCTTTTCTGCAGCTAATAGCAATTTTCTTAGTGAACCAACGGAATTGGAATCGCAGCAATTATTGATCTTATAAGCTTGAACATTATCCCAATTATTAGCCAACCATTGCGCATTTGATCTATCTGACCTAGACATAATAACTAGTTCAGTAGTTTTTATATAGTCACCCCAAGCCTTATCCGCTCGATCAGCATATGGCTTGTATAAAACATTAAGAACAATACCAATCTCTTTTAATGTCTCAAGGTTTTTCTTGCCAGAAGAGACAATACGTTTGTACGCCTTGGCAGTTAATTCTAGGTCTGGGACTAGCTCACTAGTAGGTGCCGCATAAGGTGCACCACTCGGCACCACCTGATCAAGCACATTAACAATTGCAAAATCTACGAGTGTGCTAGTAGATAGCGTTTTATTTTTAAGATTAGATTTAGACATAATGTAACACCTTATATTTAATTTAACTTAACTTGATTAGCTAAGATGCCCTATAGTTTCATGTCTAACTTACACTTGCAACACCTTTAAACAAATTAATTGTAATTAGTGTGAGAATTATTACACCTATCGTGTCACACCTTATATAAGCATTGAATGTCTAGCTGATATGTCTAGCTATTGTGTAGCAGGTATTGTGCTGCATGGTATATGTATATCTATAGTGTGGGCTATTGTGCTGCATTGAATATGGGGGGGTGTATGTGCTGCATTGAATATAGTGGGGTGTATGTGCTGCATTGTTTATGCTGCATTGTATAGTGGGGGGTGGCCTTAAATATATTCCCCCATCGACACCTTATGCCTACACTTTAAACCCACACCTTATATAAGCACTAAATGTGCTGTACTGATTAGCTAACACTTATCCTATTGAGTGATAACACGGCCTCTTTTCACCTTATATGGGGGCTATTTGATGTGCTTTGCTTTGTTTGTGCAGCTTTATCCTTGGTTCTTTGTCAGATAGTCAGGCAGAGGGGGCAGGGGCCACCCCCTAGGTGTGCGTTATTGTTCATGTACGCTTACACAGAAGGTGAAAATGAGAGTGTAAACCACTTTAAACAAAGCACAGAAGTTATACACATAGTTATACACAGACACATAGATTTATACACATACTTATCCACAGATCAGGAGCTACACAGTACTATTCGTACAGATTATGGATAGAGATTATGTATCACTGGTAATTATCTTACTATCATACTGAAATAAAGCTTGACATTTTTAGTGATCTATGATATAACTTCTTTATTGTTTCACTTAAGGTGCCCATATAAGGTTCCTTCCTCTAATAACTTAAATGCCTTTACCTATCTGCTACTAGAAAGGGAAAAAGCACTTAAAGTACCTTCCTTCAAACGACTTATCTGCAAGACACCTTAAGTGTAGAGCAGTACAGTTGGCTAAATCGCCAACACCTCCAGTGCATTCACTCAAAACCCTAGATCGCCAACACTATAGATGTATTGTATTTGTAATAATTACATTGAATAGTAAAATAAAGCTTGACATTTAACTTAAAATGGATATAACTGTACATTATGATTAACCAAGACATAATCCTAGCTGACAGAACTAAAGATAATCTACTTGAAAAGATGTATGAGTATCTATTGGAGAACAAGCTGCACAAAGCAGAGCTTCCTCACTCAGATATCTACTACATTAGAGAAGCTCTACATGAAAGGACTTCCAAATGGTTTACCTTTAAGCAAGTAGCTATGGCAGTTAAGCTACATGAGAAGAGATACCCTAGCTAATGATCAATTATAAGAAACACGCAAGGCCAGTAACGTATTACTCTAAGCCTTCTACGCTAGGTCTTACATTAATCTATACTGTACCTGATCATCATACATCTGAGTTGCTATGTCTACACGTAGCTAACACAGAAGCTGGAGTAACCCTGTTTAGCCTAGAGATTACTAATGCTAGGACAGGAGAAATTATGAATGTGTATGATCTAGTCTCTATGGCTACACAGTCGGTACTCACTGTAGATAACCTACACATATTCCTTGGCCCAAACGATACAGTACGAATTAAATCTAATGTAATAAATAAGTTAGCAGTCTTAATGTCCTTCAATGAGATATACGATACTAATAAAACTCATGCCCACGGTGCATAACTAATATGGCTAGACAACTATCAGAACAACAGCAGCTATTCCTGCAGGTACTCTTTGAAGAGGCTAACGGGTCTATTACAGAAGCTAAGAAGTTAGCTGGCTATGCTGTATCTACTTCTACTACTTCTATTATCAAGTCACTAAAGGACGAGATTGCAGAACACACACAGATGTACATTGCTCGTAATGCACCTATGGCAGCAACAGCTATGGTGTCTGCCTTACGTGATCCTACACAGTTAGGAATTAAAGATAAGATGAATGCTGCTAAAGATATGATGGATAGAGCAGGATTTGCAAAGACAGAAAAGGTGGAAGTTAAAACAACAGGGGGCATTATGCTCCTACCACCTAAAGAGTCTTAACCGAATTAGCAGGGACACAAAGCACTTACGCCCATAGATAATATAATAATAATGAGTGGCTTTCTGTGTTCCTGCTTCCCCTTTATGTTTGAGTCCTACCTCATTCGCCAAACAAAAGAAGATATTAATATGGAAGCAGTAAGAGAGGACATTATGCCCAGTGCAGGTGAGTACGAACTGCCTGACATAGATATGGATTCTTATGAATGGATTCCTATTCCTCGTATAGGTAGGACTGTACCTTTTGGTTACCTTCTATGTGAAGATGATAACGATATACTTGTGCCAATACCCGACGAGCTTGACTTACTAGAGCAAGCTAAGAAGCATTTGAAGCTGTACTCCTACCGTGAAGTAGCCGCTTGGTTAACTACACAATCAGGTAGAAGTATATCCCACATGGGTTTGAAGAAGAGACAAGAAAGTGACAGGAAGAACAAGACAAAAGCTAGAAGCGCAAACTACTGGGCCGAAAGGTACGCCAAAGCCAAAGCAATCGCGGAAAAGTACGAAGTCCACCGCAAAGGTGCAAGAAACTTTGCCGATAGAAGATTCATCTAGCCAAGTAATACTAGCTACCCCACTTGAAGAGGTTGAGGTAGAAACACAGAATATAATATTTAAACCCAACGTGGGGCCACAGACAGACTTCTTAGCAGCAGGTGAGAGAGAAGTATTGTACGGTGGTAGTGCTGGTGGTGGTAAGTCTTACGCAATGTTAGCTGACCCACTACGATACATAACACACCCTCAGTTCTCAGGACTGATACTACGTCATACTACAGAAGAGCTACGTGAGTTAATCTGGAAGTCTCAGGAAATGTACCCTAAGATTATTCCAGGAATTAAGTGGTCAGAACGTAAGATGACTTGGACTGCACCTTCTGGTGGCAGACTCTGGTTCTCCTACCTAGATAAGGATGATGACGTATCTCGTTATCAAGGTTTATCATTCTCTTGGGTTGGCTTTGACGAGTTAACTCAATGGGGTACATCCTATGCTTGGGATTACCTACGATCACGTTTAAGAAGTACAGCACCTGAACTACCCATATACATGAGAGCCTCAACTAACCCAGGTGGTCGTGGTCATGCTTGGGTAAAGAAGATGTTCATTGACCCTGCACCATATGGGGAACCCTTCGATGCTACTGATTCTGAAACTGGCAATCCAATGGTATACCCAGCAGGTCATTCCAAGGAAGGACAGGCACTTTTCCGTAGGAAGTTTATCCCTGCTAAGTTATCCGATAATCCTTATTTGACTGAAACAGGCGACTATGAAGCAAACTTATTATCACTCCCAGAGCAGCAGAGAAGACAGCTACTTGAAGGAGATTGGGATATTGCAGAGGGTGCAGCTTTCCCTGAGTTTAATAGGTCTATACACGTTGTGGAACCTTTTGAAATACCCTCTAACTGGACTAAGTTCCGCGCTGGAGACTATGGTTATGGTAGTTATTCCGCAATTGTTTGGTGTGCTGTAGCTCCTAATGATCAGCTTATAGTATATAGAGAGATGTATGTATCTAAAGTATTAGCAGAAGACTTAGCTGATATGATACTAGATGCAGAGAAAGGGGATGGTAGAGTACAGTATGGGGTCTTAGACTCTTCCTGCTGGCACAAGAGAGGCGATACTGGCCCAAGCATAGCAGAACGTATGGTAGTCAAAGGGTGTCGCTGGAGGCCTTCTGATAGGTCTAAGGGTACACGTATCTCTGGCAAGAATGAATTACATAGAAGGTTACAGGTAGATGACTTTACCCAAGAACCTCGTATGATTATATTTAATAACTGTAGTTACCTTATATCACAGCTTCCTACTATTCCATTGGATAAGAAGAACGCAGAGGATATAGATACGAACTATGCACATGATCATTTATACGATGCACTTAGGTATGGCATTATGTCCAGACCTAGATTTGGTGTATTTGATTATGATCCAGCAACAGCAAGACCTAACAGTCAGTACTTAGCAGATCCAATAATGGGTTATTAACTTAACATTTTGTGAGTAAGAAATGGCAGAAGAACAAATACCAGAACTAAGCAGTGCATCAGTTTCACTGGACGATGTAACAGAAGCATCCGAAGAGAAGGTGTATGTTAACCGTCTAGTCGATATAGTTAATGAACGCTTTACTAAAGCTGAGACTGCTCGTAGACAATACGAAGATCAGTGGCTACGTAACTACAAGAACTATCGTGGTGTATACAGTGATGCAGTTAAGTTCACTGAGGCTGAGAAGTCTCGCGTATTCATCAAGGTGACTAAGACTAAAGTGCTAGCTGCCTATGGTCAGATTACTGATGTTCTATTTAGTGCAGGTCGCTTCCCTTTATCTGTAGACCCTACAGTATTGCCAGAGGGCATTGCAGGTTCAGTACACTATGACCCTGCAGCAGAAGGTAAAGAGAGTGAGTCTCCTTATGGTTTTGCAGGGGATGGTAACGAGCTACCTGCAGGTGCTACAGAGTCCTCACTTAAACTGGGGCCACTAGAAGCTAAGCTAGAGGGTAAGGATGTTAAAGAAGGTATGGGTAGCTCTCCTACTTCGGTTAACTATAATCCTGCTATGCTTGCAGCTAAGCGTATGGAAAAGAAGATACATGACCAGCTAGATGAATCAGAAGCAACTAAGCAGCTACGCTCTGCTGCATTTGAAATGCCACTGTTCGGTACGGGTATCATGAAAGGCCCAATGGCTGTAGACAAAGAGTACCCAGATTGGGATGAAGAAGGTAACTACATTCCTGTTACAAAGACTGTACCTAAAGTGTCTTACGTATCTGTGTGGGACTTCTACCCAGACCCTGATGCTGCACATATTAGTGATTGCCAATACTCAGTACAGCGCCATAAGATGAACCGTAGTCAGCTACGTGATCTAAAGAAGCGTCCATTTTTCCGTAAAGAAGTTATTGAATCTGTAGTAAATCAAGGTGAGAACTACGTTAAGAAGTATTGGGAAGATGATCTAAAGGACTACCAGCTAGACTCAGGCGTAGAACGCTTTGAGGTACTAGAGTACTGGGGTGTTATGGATATGGAAACTATAGAAGAATATGACATTGAGATTCCTAAAGAGTTAGAGTCTTCTGACGAGCTTCAAGTTAACATCTGGATTTGTAATGACCGTGTAATACGTTCAGTGCTTAACCCATTCAAACCTGTACGTCTACCTTACTACGCTGTACCGTATGAGCATAACCCATACTCACTATTCGGTATTGCACTAGCAGAGAACATGGACGATACACAAACTCTTATGAATGGCTTCATGCGTATGGCAGTGGATAACGCTGTACTATCCGGTAACCTTATCTTTGAAGTAGACGAGACTAACCTAGTACCAGGCCAAGATATGCAGCTATACCCAGGAAAAGTATTCCGCAGACAAGGGGGAGCACCAGGCCAAGCATTGTTTGGAACTAAGTATCCTAACGTGTCAGGTGAGAACCTACAGTTGTTTGACAAGGCACGACAGCTAGCAGACGAGTCTACAGGCTTACCTTCTTTCTCTCATGGACAGACAGGTGTTACAGGAGTAGGCCGTACTAGTTCTGGTATTAGTATGTTGATGAATGCTGCTGCTGGTGGCATCAAGACTGTTATCAAGAACATTGATGATTACTTACTAGGGCCAATGGGCAAGAGTTTCTTTCACTTCAATATGCAGTTTGACTTTGATAAGAGTATACGTGGTGACTTAGAAGTTAAGGCCCGTGGTACTGAGTCACTCATGGCTAACGAAGTTCGTAGTCAGCGTCTTATGCAGTTCCTACAGGTAGGGGCTAACCCTGCTCTAGCACCTTGGATGAAGTCACAGTACATCATTAGAGAGATTGCTAAGTCTATGGAGTTAGACCCAGATAAGGTTACTAACAACATTGAAGAAGCACAAGAGCAAGCTATGATTATGCAGAAGCAACAGGCTGAACAACAAGCACAAGCACAAGCTGGCCCTGCACAGGGAGCACCTCAACCATCTGACCCAACAGGGGCAGGTAACGGAAACATAGGAATGGGTCAAGTACCAGTTCCAGGAGAACAAGGATTTAGCGGCAATGAACCTGCACCTACTGAAGCCCCTATGTAACACAAAGGATACTTGGGAAGGATTCCTAGAGTACGTTGATTATTTAATAGAGCAGCAACACCGTAAGATGGAACAGACTACTAACACACAGGAGTTGTTTCATTCACAAGGTGCCATTCAAACACTAAGATCTTTGAAGTATTTACGAGAGAGAGTTAACAATGAAAACTAAGGGTTATTATAACGAGGGCGGTTTCTTAGATGATGGTGCTAGTGTAGACCCAATCTCAGGTAACGAAGTGCCAACAGGCTCCTTGCAAGAGGAAGTACGGGATGATATTCCTGCACAGTTAAGTGAGGGTGAGTTTGTCTTTCCTGCTGATGTAGTTCGTTTTATTGGTCTTGGTCAGTTGATGAAGATTCGTGATAAGGCTAAGACGGGTTTAGTAGAGATGGAAGAGGAAGGACAGATTGGGGGTAGTGCTGCTGCTGCACCTGAGATAATTATGGACGATGAAGATATGGCTATGGACGATCTTATTGATGGTCTGGATAGTGACGAGTTTGATCAGAAAGTACAGAACTTTGCAAGAGGTGGTATGCCTACGTATGATACGTATAAAGGTATAGTCAAGCCAGACTACATTAAAGCTGTACAGTACACTAACGATGCAGGGGATATAATTGATATACGTTTCTTTAGAGGCTCTCCTTTAGAAGGTGAGGTAATTCCAGAGGGGTACTACCCTGTAGGAGATACACCGGAAGATAAGCCGGAAGATAAGGCTACTGTAACACCTACTGAGGTCGTGGAAGAAGCTGTCGATGTTGGGGGTTCTAATCAAGGAGCTAACCGAGACTTCAATGACAATGGCGGTCAGCGTAAGCTAGATGCTGCATTAGTAGAGTCTCAAGTAATACGGGGAGCACGTATACAAGTTCTAGAGACTATGCACGTTGATAACATGACAGAAACAGATATGAATATTTTATATGATTCATTATCTCCACAAGCTCGTACTCAGTATGAAGAGAACTATCGTAATCCTAAAGGCATAGATTCCTTTATGATTGGTGAAATGAATGAAGCTGAGAAGATGTTGGCAGCACAGAAGACGGTAGACTCTCGCAATCAACAAGAAAGAAAATTAGAGCCAAAGAGTGTATACACGCCTAATGGTAATAAGGTAGATTGGAAAGATATGTTTAAGAACCTAGCCAAGGCGATGACGGGTGGGTTTGCAGGAGAGTTAAGTACATCTGGTGTAGCCAAGAAGATATTTAGCCATCTTCAAGATGGTGGTAAAGAGACAGTAGGTAATGACAATGGAGTAGCTCCTACTTACTCTGCACCCGTAAAGTATGACCAAGCTTACTGGGCAGAGAGCTTAAAGAAAAATACTAAGAAGTACGGCAAGGATACTGCTGCAGTACAGCAAGCTATTAGGAATGAAAAACTATGGGCTTCGTACACAACAGGCCTAGACCCCTATGGTCGTAAATTAACGGAGCAGGTAGGCTTTGGAACTATATGGGATCAGCTTACGGATGAACAGAAAAACGATGCTAATACTAGTGACACTTTATTAGACCCTGTAGAAGTAGAGTCTGCTGGTTCAGCTACGGTTATACTATCAGATCTATTAGCTAATGATGTTGACTTGGAAACTAAACTTGGAGATCCTAGTAATAATGTCTTGAACTCTATAGAAACTCCTACTATGCCTGTACAGGAGCCTACTTTAGCCCCTATGGATGTAGATGAAAAGCTAATACGCGAAATGAGCGAACTATCTTTAAATACTCCTACTTTAACAGCGCCAAGTATTAATACACCTACTTCCCCTAATGAGTTCAGTGGTAGTGGGAGTCAGCCTGATGTTTACAGCACAGGTGAATCAGGTAATATAGTAAGTTCCACTCCTGCAGAAATAGGTGCCACGTATGATGGTAGTAGTGTCTTGCCAAGGGCAGCAATAGATAGACAATACTTCCCTGACAGTAAGCCTGATAGGGGACTAATGGACGGATTAAATTATCCAGAGACTAAACGTAAGCAAGAAATACAAGAAATACAAGATAAGATTGACGTACAGAAACGTACTGTGCAGTCTAGGGATGCATTAGATAGAGTTAATATGTCCTTACAAGAAAAGTCTGTAGCAAGGGATATGGAAGAAGTGTTCCGACTAGATAACATGGGCAAGTCTAATGACGAGATCACTAGAATTATAACTGACCGTAAGAATAGTGAAGATGCTGACGACCGTAGGGAACGTAACACATATGAAGATAAGTCAGAAGGACAACGGTCAGCCACAAGGGATGTAGAAAAAGCAGAAGCAGGAGACTACAGTAGAGGTGGTGGTAATCCATCTGCAAAAAACACCGCACCTAAAGAAAATACTAGGTATGTGGGAGGGCAGTATCGCCTAGCAGAAGGTGGCCTAGCTTCAAAGAATAAGCCTACAGTTAAGAAGATGCGTACGGATAACACTTCTGGACTGGCAGCTAAGAAGAAATCAAAGGACAAAGCAAAAGCTAAAAAGGGAGCTTTGGCAGCGAAACGCACTTAATACCCTTTATTGGCTACCTAAGACCGAGGGGTACATCCTGTACCTCTTCCACTGTTAGCCCCAACAAGAGAGTAAATTATGGAAGCAGTAAGTAACACACCACAAGCAAAGGGATTCATGCGAGTTAACACTAAGCAACAACGCATGGATCAAGACGAAGCTGAGCTAGCAGAACTAAAAGCACAGCAGGATATGTCTACAGAAGAGAGAGCAGATGATGCAACACCGGATACAGCAGAAGAAAGATCTTTTAAGAAGCGGTATGGGGATTTACGTAGGCATCAGCAAGAACAGAAGAGTGACTTTGAAGAGCAGATCAAATCTTTAAAGAGTGAACTTAAATCTACATCAACAGGTAACATGGAACTACCTAGCACCGAAGAAGAGATTGCGGCGTGGGCAGGTAGGTATCCACAAGTAGCAAACATAATGCAGACAATGGCATTAAAGGCTGCAAAAGATCAGAACGAAACTCTATCTACTCGTATGAAAGAGATTGATGATCTGCAACTTAGTGCTAACAAAGGCAAGGCAGAAGCAAAGCTATTACAGATGCACCCTGACTTTGAACAGATACGTGAGGAAGACGCATTCCATGATTGGGTAGATACTCAGCCTAAGTGGATTCAAGATTCTTTGTACCACAATGAGGCAGACGCTACTAGTGCCTCCAGAGCAATTGACTTGTACAAGCTAGATGCTGGCATTACCAAGAAGTCTAAAGCAAAGAAAAGTGATACCCGTAATGCTGCACAGGAAGTTAGCGTCCGTGGTAGTTCTTCTCCTACAGAAGGTTCAGGAGAGAAACAATTCTTAGAGTCTGACATAGCTAAGATGGATATGAATACATACGAGAAGTATCAAGACGAGATTGCACACGCAATGCGTAGTGGTAACTTTGTTTATGATGTATCGGGTAAAGCACGTTAAATATTAATTAAGTATAAATAAAGCTTGACATTTAACTAAAAATCAGTATAACTGTATTTTAACTAGCTAATGTAAGTGGATTGATCATCTGCTTATGTTGGCACGTTACAGAAGAGTAGGCTCCATCCGGCTACCCTACACCGAGTAACACATATGTTCTACAAATTCGTGTATAACATATAGGCAATCACAATAATAAATAGAATCACCTGTACAGATAAGGCCCAGTTGTATGATAGGCGATCACCTAGAATGCACTGCACCCTTTAACGACAGCCTCTATGGTATTGTAATAGCTCCATACTAATTTATATAGGAGTGTATATCATGGCTTTTGCAAAAGCGAGTGGTTATACCAACTTAAACTCAGGTAATTTTTCACCTGTAATTTATAGCAAACAAGTACAAATGGAATTTCGTAAGTCTGCAGTCTGTGAGGCTATCACTAACAGTGATTACTTCGGTGAGATTGCTAATGCAGGTGATTCTGTTCGTATCATTAAAGAGCCAGAGATTAGTGTCAGCGCATATACGCGTGGTACTGCAATCTCTACTCAAGATTTAACTGACGTTGATTTCACCTTAACTGTAGACAAGTCAAACTACTTTGCATTTAAGTTGGACGACATTGAAGAGCAACAGACCCATGTTAACTGGCTAACTATGGCTAGTAATCGTGCGGCCTATCGCTTAGCTGATCAGTACGACCAAGAGATTTTGGGATACTTGTCAGGTTACAAGCAAGCTTCTTTACACGCTAACGCTGGTGTAGTTAACACCACTGTCTCTGGTACAAAAGCAGATTCTACTGCTGGCAGTGACGAATTGTTAGGTGGCAACAAGCTTAAGAAGAGTGACTTTGGTAACATTACTACTAGTAGTGCTGCGGATCATTCTATTCCTTTAGCTGCACGTTTTGCTGGTGCTACTGCTGCGTCCACTTCAACTGCGACCCCATTGCAAGTTATTGCTCGTATGGCTCGTATCATGGATCAGAACAACGTAGACAAGCAGGGTCGTTGGTTATGTGTTGATTCCGTGTTCCAAGAAATTCTAGCAGACGAAGATTCTCGTTTGTTGAATATGGATTGGGGCAAGTCTGGTGGACTACGTAATGGTTTAATGTTGGACAACTTGCATGGCTTCCGTGTATATGTATCTAACAACTTACCATCTGTAGGCTCCGGTGCTGCTACTTCCGGTACTGCCAACCAGAACACTAACTTTGGTGTTATTGTTGCAGGTCATGACTCTAGTGTTGCTACTGCTCAGCAGATCAACAAGACTGAGACTTACCGTGACCCAGACAGCTTTGCTGATATTGTACGTGGTATGCACCTTTATGGTCGCAAGATCTTACGTCCAGAAGCAATTGTTGTTGCTAAGTATAACGTGGCCTAAGCGTTATCACCGAGGGGGTGGGCAATCTGCCCCCTTTCTTTTATTATGTAAAGAGTAAATATAATGGCAACTTATGTCTCACTTGCAAACGAAGTCCTAAGACGTATCAATGAAGTTCAGATTGATGCTGCTGGTGACGGGTTTGATACTCTTAGAAATGTACAGGCTCTTGCTAAAGATGCTGTCAATAGTAGTATCAGACGTATACTGCAAGACGGGCAAGAATGGCCTTTCATTAAAACAACCTCTACACAAACGCTTACACAAGGCGTAACCACATTTAGTTTTCCAGCAGACTACTCAAGTGCTGACTGGGGAACATTCTACATTAAGAAACTTCCATCCGTAAACAACACACCTAAAGTTCTAAACGCTATCTCTTATGAAGAGTACACTATGACTCGTAGAGCATCTGATGATGTTGCTACAGCAGAGGGCTTAGGAGTTCCAACTAGGGTATTCCAGACATACGGTAGTGCCTTTGGAGTTACACCATCCCCTAATGCTGCATACGAAGTAGAGTACACCTATTGGACTGTACCTGCTACGCTCACTCTATATGATGATGTGAGTGTGATACCTGAGCGATTCAGCCACGTAGTAATAGATGGTGCTATGATGTATATGATGCAGTTCCGATCTAACACCCAGAGTGCTGCTATGCATGAGAAGACCTTTGAAGATGGTATCAAGGCAATGCGTAATGTACTAATGGACGACAAGTTAAACATGAGGTCTGCTTACATTGTAAGAACTAGAACACGTACTGCTGCAGGGGCATAGCTACATGGCAGACCAATTACAGATAAATAAAATATTCTGCAGGGGTGGCTTAGATACAAGCCGTGATGTACTTGCACAAGGAGAGCAATCTCCAGGTAGTGCTACTATGCTAGTTAACTATGAAGCTTCCACAACAGGTGGCTATAGGCGTATAAGTGGCTTTGATAATTCTTATGGGACTGTTACAGGAGCAGGTGCTACTTTAGGCGTAGCTGTAGTATCGGGCATTAAGGATGGTATCCTAGCCTGTCGTAAGCCTACTTCTGGGTATAACTACCTACACTATTGGGATGTTGCAAGCTCTGCATGGGTAGCCGTAACTTCTGCTGGTACACCTACTATGACAGGTGTAGGTAAGGTAAGATTTACTGGATGTAACTATGGCGCAAGAAAGGTCGTACTTACTGATGGTATTAACCCTGCTGCTTCTTATGATGGAACTACCTATATTCAAGTAACGGACTCTGCTGCACCTACTGCTCCTAGGTATGCTGCAGACTTTAGTAATCATATGTTCCTTGCTGGTGACCCAGCACACCCTACCATATTATACTTTAGTGCTCCCCTTTCTGTTACAGACTTTGCCCCTGCCAAAGGTGGTGGTGAAATAAACGTAGGGTTCCCTATAGTGGCTATCAAGCCATTCCGTGATGCTCTCTATATATTTGGTACTAACGAGATTAAAGCCATAAGAGGAACTAGCTCTGCTGACTTTGTTGTATCAGGCATTACTCATGACTTAGGTTGCCTAGCTACTGATAGTGTTATTGAGATTGGGGGCGATCTATTGTTCCTAAGTCAGGATGGTCTTCGTCCTATATCTGGTACAAGTAATATAGGTGATGTTGAACTAGAAACTGTATCGAAAGATATTCAGTCAATACTAACTGATGTTGTATTAGACATAGATGTAGATGGAATATCTGCTGTAGTTATTCGTAAGAAGTCTCAGTTTAGATTGTTCTTTGCTGCATCAGATACTCAAGGTGTCATAGGTGGTATCCGAAAGCATCCTGAGGGGTTCTCCTTTGAGTTTGGTCAACTACTGGGCATTGAAGCTACGTGTGCTTCCAGTGGGTACATTGGGCCTATAGAATATGTTATACATGGTACACAAGACGGAAAAGTACACAGACAAGAAATAGGTAATTCATTTGATGGCCTTGATATATTTAGTGTATATCAAACTCCCTATCTATATATGGAAAATCCAGAACTAAGGAAGACCTTTTATAAGGTCAGTACATACCTTAGATCAGAAGGGGATAATGAAATTATACTAGCTGTAGTTTATGACTATGAAGATAATACAGTTATAAACCCCACTAACTATTCAATGAATACTAAAGGAGTAGCAGCGTACTTTAACGAGGCTACCTATAACAGTACTGCTGTATGGAGTGGTAATCCCTCCCCTGTACATACAACTAATATAGAAGGTTCGGGTATGTCCATATCCTTTAAATACGTAACTAATAGCACTGATGCTAGTCACAGCATACAGGGCATAGTGTTAACTTATGGTGTGGGTGACCTTCGGTGATTACACATAAGGTTAACATAAACAACAACACTGAAGTGAGGTACTAATTTTGGCGGGTTATTCAAGACAGTCAATTGCAGATATAATTGCAAACTCAGTAATCAAAGCGGCACCCGTAAACGCAGAGTACAATGCACTACGGGATACTTTCGCATTCGGAACTGGACATAAGCATGATGGGTCTTCAACCGAAGGTGCATACATTCCTCTTATTGCAGACGTAGATGCATTAAACAAAGTAGTAGTTGATACTGCTAATAACCGAATCAGCTTCTACTCGGAAGTAGGTGCTGCTGCAGTAGAACAAGTACGTATTCAAGATGGGGCAATTGTTCCTGTTACTGATAGTGATATTGATCTTGGCTCCTCTAGTGCTGAGTTCAAAGACTTATACATTGATGGTATCGGCTACATTGATACACTAGCAGTACATGAGAATGCTACCATTGCAGGCACCTTAGGTGTCACAGGATTATCTACATTAGCTACTGTTGATATTAATGGTGGTAACATTGATGGTGTTGCATTTGCTGGTGGTACGGTAAACAGTTCTCAGATTGGTAATGCTTCAGCTAGTACTATAACAGGTACAACAGTAAATGCCGCAAACTTTATAGGGCCACTAGCAGGTAATGTAACAGGCAATGTCACAGGCAATACAGCAGGTGTTCACACAGGTGCTGTTACAGGTAATGTAACGGGTAATATAACTGCGGGTTCAGGTACAAGCTCATTTACTAATGTGACCATAAACGGTTCACTTGATATGAACGCTGGTACAGCCTCTACTATAACAGGTCTATCCAATCCAGTACAAGGCTCTGATGCTGCTACCAAGACATATGTAGATACTGAAGTGTCTGCTGTCATTGCTGCTGCTCCAGGTGCTTTAGATACTCTTAATGAGTTAGCTGCTGCTATTGGTGATGATGCTAACTTCTCTACAACTATAACCAACAGTATCGCTACAAAGCTCCCTAAGGCAGGTGGAACCATGACTGGTGCCATTGCTATGGGTAATAGTAAGATCACTGGATTAGGTACTCCTACGGCAGGCACAGACGCTACCACAAAGACCTATGTAGATACAGAAGATGCATTGAAGGTAAATAAGTCAGGTGACACCATGAGTGGTAATCTGGCTATGGGTGCTAACAAGATCACAGGGCTTGCTGATCCTACCCTAGCTCAAGATGCTTCCACTAAGAACTATATTGATACCTTATTTTCTTCTACTTCTACTGCTGCTACTAGTGCGGGTAATGCTGCTACTAGCGAGACAAATGCTGCTAACTCAGCTACGGCTGCTGCTACAAGTTATGATTCTTTTGATGATCGGATGCTTGGAGCTAAGTCCACTGAGCCAACAGTAGATAATGATGGTGATAGTTTACTTACTGGTGCTTTATATTTTAACACTGTAACTAACATTAGTCAGGTTTGGCAGGGTTCAAGGTGGCAAGATGTAGCCCCCATAGGTGTACTTAGTAGAACTATTAGTAGCAATATAACCCTTGCAGCTGATTCTCACTACACCACGGGTAATGATTTAGTAATAAATAGCACTGCAACCCTTGCAGTACCCCTAAATAGTCTGTTAGAGATAAAACTCTACGGATCTCATAAAAGACTTTAAAAGGAAGTAATAATGCCCATACAACTCAATACTACTAGTGGATCAATAACCCTAACAGCAGAAGACGGAAGTGGCAATGTAAATGTTGCCCTTCCTAGAGCAGGATTCTTAGCAGCAAACGGAGTAACCAATGCCAACTTTACAGGTGCAGACCTTGAAGTAGCCAATGGCGGTACGGGTGCTTCTAGTGCAGGTGCAGCACGGACTAATCTTGATGTAGACCAAGCAGGTGATAACCTACCCAAGACAGGTGGTGCCATGACAGGTGCTATCACTACCAACAGCACCTTTGATGGTCGTGATGTAGCAGCAGATGGTGCTACTGCCGATGCTGCTTTACCTAAAGCTGGCGGTACAATGTCAGGCGCTTTAGTAATGGCTGACAACATCATCCAACGTCCTGTCCTCAAAGACTACGCTGAGACTAAAGTGGCTATGTCTGCCTATGCTGCTGATATGTCATTGGGTAATGTATTTACCAAAACAATGTCAGGCAACCAGACCTTTACCTTTACTAACCCACCTGCCTCTGGCACTGCAGGATCATTCACTTTGATCTTAACCAACGGTGGTAGTGCAACCGCCACATGGCCTACAAGCGTAGATTGGCCTGCTGCTACCGCACCGACACTAACGGCTTCAGGCGTAGACGTATTAGTATTTACAACGATTGACGGTGGAACCGTTTGGTATGGAGTCGCTTCTGGAATAGGGATGGCTTAATGACTATTGAAAAGAAGTTATTAGGGACTAACCCTAGTGGCGGTGCGGTTAATGTCGCTGATGTGTTTAGTACTTATTTGTATACTGGTACTCAGG